>ENA-OWZY01000097-OWZY01000097.1-human-gut-metagenome-genome-assembly--contig:-NODE-97-length-59068-cov-14.8643_pt1 | contig 59068 bp, 101 predicted proteins | sample MGYA00249266_ERZ652127 | MGnify/ENA primary metagenome ERZ652127 (study PRJEB26925, sample SAMN05827178) | human gut metagenome | biome: ENVO:2100002; feature: ENVO:00000062; material: ENVO:00002003...
GATGTCTTAGGGTCTCGTGGGCTCGGAGATGTGTATAAGAGACAGATGTAATAATTTGTTATTAGATGAAAAAACACTTTTTTATTAATCAGTTATGGGCAATTGAGGATGAAAAAAATTCTATTTACGTCACCCCTGATGAAATTTCTATAAGTATAGACGGCGATAACTTAAAGTTGCCATATTAGGAATATGGGAAAGAACACGGTGCGCCGATTTTTTGCACTAAATAATTTACATTTTATGTTCAATAATTGATACTAACATGTTGGATATTAAAGGTGAAATTATCACAACTGATGCGATGGGTTGCCAGAAAGATATTGCAGAGAAGATACAAAAACAGGGAGGTAATTATTTATTTGCTGTAAAAGGACATAAGGAGCGGATTAATAAAGCCTTTGAGTGAAACTTCCGCTGAAAATTCAGATTAACCGCGTTCCATGCAAACAATTTTCAAATATTCATCAATAAATAAGGAGTTCCATGTTTATACGACCAGTCAAACCTTCAGATGTTGAACCATTAATGGATATGCTGCTTGACAGGGATCAATTTGATCAAGATGGCCTTCATCATGTACAAAAAACACTAACACATTATTTCTCAGGTCAATCTGCCGATTTATGGTTTAGTGCAGAACACTTGGGACTGGCAGGGATTGCCTACTGTGCTTCTGAAATGATGACAAATGATGTCTGAAATTTATTAATGCTCTGGATCAGTCCTTCCCATCAGCGCCAGGGAGTGAGACATCTGCTGATTAACGAAATAGAAAAGAGCTCACAATTAAACAGGCAAGACTACTATTAGTAGAGACCGCCAGCCATATCGATTTTAGTGCCGCCCGCGCATTTTATACAAAACAGGGCTTTATCAATGAGGCGATAATACGCAATTACTATGATGTTGGTGAGGATAAATTAATCTTCACTAAAAATATGCAATCGTGAGATAAAATATGCTTTAACTCATATGGAAACATTGCTTAAACAACTTGGTTGCTGCATATGATTCTTTAGCCCGCGGTAACTCGCTTACCACTGGTAACAAACGTGCCAGCACCTAAATGATGCAACGTATTGAGCTTATCATCATCAAACTGCCAGCGGCCTTCGACAAATACCCGTGCGTCTGCCGCTGCTGATACCACTTCGCCAAAAAGGATCTCGCCTTGTTTATTCGCGTTCATTCGCGTTCATCCCTGTTCACTAATCCCTATCAAAAACAACAGCTTAGATTATTTTTTAGCCGTAGTGTGTCTTCTTACGTACATTGCTGTTAATATCCGTTTAACGAAAAGTGTGTACCAAAACGTGACCAAAACGAAGGGGGAAACATGTTGTCTGATACGAAATTACGAGCCATCGCCGGGAAGGCGTACACCGGGCCGGATGAACTGGCGGACGCTGGCGGACTATCAGCCAGGGTAAGTGCGAAGGGGAAAATTACATTCCAGTACCGCTATCGTTTCAATGGTAAACCAGTGCGCTTGAAGCTGGGCGACTATGGCATCATGTCGCTAAAAGAAGCCCGCGCGGCGGTGGCAGAATGCAAGGAGATACTCGCGGAGGGGAAGAATCCGGCAACAGTATTGAAGCAGCGGATAGAAGGGGAGAAGGAGAAGAAGACGATCAGTGATGTGATTGATGATTATCTCTCAATGACCAACGTCAAAAAACTTGTTAACTACAGGGATATTAAAAGTTTTCTACAACGCTATGTAGTGAAAGACTACGGTTTTTATATCGTTGACGATATAACGACGCGTCAATGGATGGATATATTTTCGAAGATAACGGAGGCGGGCTACCCCGTACAGGCCGGAATAGTGTTAAAGCGAATGAAGATCGTAATTGATAACGCCATCAGGCGAGATATGGTTACAAGCCAGTCAATAAAAAATGTTCGCGTTATTGATATTGGAAACACGCCCGGCGTCGGTGAGCGGTATTTATCAACGGATGAAATTGTGGAGTTCTGGCGTGCCGTGGAAAGGTCGAGGATCTACAGCCTGCATAAGTACGCGCTTAAATTGCTGTTACTTACTGGTTGCCGTGTCATTGAATTGAGGGATGCAAAGAGATCGCATTTTGATTTAGACAATGGTGTGTGGACGGTCCCGGCTGAAATATCAAAAACCCGGCGACTGATTAGAAGGGGATTATCTGATTACGCCGTCTCTTTATTGCGTGAAATTATGGCGGCGCATGATAAAGAGCACCTGTTACCCCCTGCGAGATCACAGGAAGATAAGCCAGCGTGTAAAACCGTAATCAAGAAAGCGGCGCTATCCGTTTACAGCATAATGAATTGTGAGGCATGGTCATGTCATGACTTGCGCCGGACATGCCGCACTCATTTAGCAGCTATAGGAGTAGCACCGCACATAGCGGAGAAAGTATTAGGCCACGCCCTATCAGGCGTGTTAGCCGTTTATGATAAATATGACTACATTGATGAGCAAAAAGAAGCGATGAATAAGTGGGCTGATTATGTTTTATCCCTGGTTGAGATTAAGCCGCGCTCATGAAAAAACCGCATAACGTCCTGATAGCGGTAAAGGTGGTTACATCCGGGGAAGGGGAGAGCAGCGGGCGCGGGGAATGGTGTTCCGCTGTTCTTCCACGCTTTACGCCACTTGTAAAACGTTCCCCGGCTAATGCCACCTAACATCTTACAGATATTTTCCGTCGTGATTAGTATCGTCGTTTCCTTATCGCTGATCATATTCATTTCCCCGTGTATTCGACGTGTCCGATACATCCATCAATAATAGCTTGCGCCATGTTGCGATAATCGTGTGAAAACTCATTGTCGCGGTTAAAATTAATTTCTTTTGCTGCGTCTTCACCGATAACCTTAGTGGCAAGTGCAAACGCAATTTCAGCCAGTATTTTTTCTTTCGGATCTACATACAACTTATGAGCGAAAGGCTTCCATTCCCCGGCTTGTTCAAAATCAGGCGCATCCATTTCTACAAAAAGAGCAAGGCGATCACTTATATACTTGTATTTCAGAATAACATATTTCCGACCATCGACAGGATCTAGAAGCTCAAGCCATACTCCGCATGGCGGCTTTTCTCCTGCCATCCATTCCGTAACTTCTGGCGTATCGCAATCATGCCGCTCATCTTCGATTAATTCGTCAATGATTTCACTTTCTTTATTCATGCCATCATCATCTTTATTAGATAAATTGGCATATTTATCAAACTTCCAGCTTGCCGCCATAACAGAATAAGTGCCGCGAGTATCAGCGCGGACACCAACTAAATAGCATGATCCAAAATTATATTCTTCCCTGCATGTCGATACTTCGAACGATGGGTAGCATTCAGGGTTAGTGCGATGGCTAATTATACCGATTACTTTTGATTTATTCATTTGCTTATCCTCAGTCACGCCACGGTTACATTGTCAACCTTGATATAATATTCAGGGTTGTTTTCTATTTCAGATTTAAACTTAGAAAAACATTCACGCCATTCATTTGCTGGTCTACTAAAATAATAAACTGTATGGTTTTCTATTTTGTACAGGATACCAGTAACCTTAGCTTTGTAATAACTAACCATTATTGCCCCCAGCGTTTTATAAATTCCTCGTTTAATTTCGTATCACCTGACCACTGAACGCCATGCTCCGCGCCGAACGAATAAATCAATTCGATTAGTTCGCTGAATTCTGATTTACTCATTCGACTGGTGGATGTTCCCAATACAACGAAGCCGGATTTATCCAGATTGGGGACGACGCCATATTTCTTAAGCCCGGCAGTAAATACTGCTTTCCAGTCTTCCGGCGACAGCTTCTTGCCGTACCAGTTAACCTGATCGCTAACATCGGTTAGTAGCGCCCATAACAACGCATTTTGACTCAGTGAGCGGGTTTTCTCCTGAATGGTAATTATCAGCGGGCTTTTGCTATCAGGCTGGATCTCCCTTATCTGCCTGATAGCATTTTCTTTCACGGCGTCGTTAACTATCTCAAATCTAATTTGCCTCATAATACACCGTTGCTATTTTTCCATTGTGCGCGCGCGTACATAATCGCCTGCAAAGAAATTAGCCGCGAGCTTGTCATAAAAGCGCCTTTTAAATATTCCATATCAACCGTAACAGGCATATCAGGATCACCGCGGCGCTTGTATTCCGCAATAGTGCTTAAATCCTCCACGGTCAATTCTAAATCCTTGTTCATAACTCCCCCTTACACAATCCGCATTGTGTTTCTTAATTCCCCACGCAGCGCCCGCAACGCCTCACGAATTGGAACGAAAGCCCAGCTAAATCTTACGTGTCTGTATTTGCGCATTAGCGGAGGTGTATAAACCATTGCGCCACAAGAATTGCATGGAAAACGGAAATGTGATTCATCAATGAATGTTTCAACTGAATAAAAGATTACCCGTCTCATAATTCTAACCCCGTTTCACCGTTAAGTTTTTCGATTTCAAATGCTGGTTTATCCGGTAACAAGCCGTTATTTTTCCGGTATTCGTTCAGGCGGCTGTTAAATTCAAATACGATAGGACTTGAACAACCATAGAAGCGAGCTGATCTAAAAAAATATTTCCCGTCAAATTTATTGACAGTTAATAAATTTTCACTACCTAACATCTTTAAAACCCGACAGATTTTTCTCTGTTTTATTTCGAGTTTTAATTTCTTCTTAACATCCTCAGCAGAAAAATAATCGCTACTATTCAGAAATAAAGGCATGATTTTTTTTATTGCCATTTCGCGCACTGACTTCAAGCAATATGATAACCGTGGTCCTCCCATTTCCACAGGAATAATAGCGCCGTCAGAAACCATATCACGCAAACTGTTAACAATCTCGATTTCAGGACCTGGAATAGATTTAATGATTGTTGCTTCACCCGCGACAGTAGCATCCTGTAAAAAATTCGCTATTTGTGTTTTATAAGTGGTTTTCATTGTTTTTAGCCTCGATTTAAGCGCGAAAACAGCCACCAGAAAGCGGTCAGCTTTCCGGTAAGCCGTTTACTCAAGTTAATTAAAAGGATGAGTTATTCTGGTTGTTTCGTGGGGAGAATCGGCTTGCCGCCGGACGTTGTTGCATTGACTGGATGCAAGCGGACGCCGCGCGGGCCTGGTCACATGGTAAGATATTGCCGTTGTCGTCAAACCGCTGGTAAACAGTGCCCGTTTTCCCGTGACGGTTTTTTGAAACGATGATCTCCATATATTCGCGGGCAACAGATTGTTCGTTGTAGTAGCCATCACGGTAGACCATGATGATCCGGTCCGCATCTTGCTCCAGATTACCGGAATCACGCAGATCAGAATTGTTCGGGCGCTTGTTCGGTCGTTCCTCAACGCGGCGGGATAATTGCGCCAGCGCCGCCACTGGTACGCGCAATTCCTTCGCCATCATTTTCAATGACCGCGACAATTGCCCTACGGCAAGATCATGACGTTCGGCCTTAGCCAGCTTCATTAACCCGATGTAGTCAATCATTACCATTCCCAGGTTGGGATGGTCCTGTTTCATACGTTCGGTGGTGGCGCGTATTTCCTCGACCGTTAACTGCGATGCGTCAACAATCCATACGTCGAGATCGGCGAGGGCGCTCATACCCTGGGCGACGTGCGCCCACCCCTCATCGTCAAGTTTTACCGGATTACGCAAACAATCCGTTGATAAATTCCCCGCACCAGCGATGGCCCGCTCAGTTATTTGATCGAGCGACATTTCAAGCGTAAAGAGCAAAACACCGACACGATTTCCTTCGCCGCCAGGGTAAGGTCTCTCAGCCGCCGCGCGGGCAATTGCCAACGCTAACGCCGATTTACCAGATCCCGGACGTCCGGCGATGAGCACTAAATCAGTGGCGTTAATGCCGCCTAACATTTCGTCGAGTGGGTCAATCCCTGTTTTGATGTTGTCGGAGTTTACGCCGCATTCCATGCGCTTACTTAGCACTTCCGTGTATTCCTGCACCGCGTCGCGCAACAGCACCGGGAGGATTTCGCCTTTCGTTACTTTTAATTTTGAATACCGGGAATCAAAATCTTTCATCGTTTCCCTGACAACTTCAAGCGTACCCGTTTCCAGTTTGTAGCGAATATCTTCTATCAGGTCCAACATTTGCCGCCGCTGGTGTTCTTCCTGCAATAATTCGGCATACCCTTTCAGGTTGGCAGCCGAAGGACACGATCGCGCCGTTTGCATCAGCGGTATGAAGTTTTCGTTACCGATTTCATCGCCAACCAATAACGCATCGATGAGATTTCTGTTTCTGGCTTGCGCCCGGATAATTTCGAACGCCCGTCTGTATAGCGGAATAGTGAAAACTTCTGGATCGAGTGTAGCAAGAACATCTTGCGCGTTAGGGGTAAGCCCGCCTAACAGAAGTCCACCAATAACCGCCGATTCCCTTTCTTGCCGCAATGAGTTTACTTGCTCAGTTATCATTATGGCGTCGCCTCCGGTTTACAAAATGGAATATTCAGGGTAATAAACAAAGCGCCCGATTTCCCCATAATCCGGGCTGTAAATTATCACCGCCGCCAGCCGCCGCGACCGCCAACCGCCATTCGTTGAATAAGCGTCTTTACCCGCTAACGTGCCGTGGTGCTCAACGATCCCTAATGATGTTTCTACGACAGATTGATGATGCAGATGCCCCGTGTGAGCGTAAACCGCCGCCGACTTGCCGAAGTCCTCCCGCCAGTCAGAAACACAGGCAGCTAACAAATTTTCGGGTTTTTTGATGGTGTGCCCGTGATGATAAGCAAGGAATGTTTTACCGTACTGCGTGTGGTGGACGATAGCAGGTGATACATCAACCGTTACGCGCGGTTCATCCTCGTAAAAAGCCGCCAGCGCCGCACGTAGCCAGATCATCCCCGACTGATCGTGATTGCCGGATAACACTTGTATCTCGACGTCCTTATGGTTTAACAACATTTTCCCCACCGCACGCCGGACCGACCGGATCGCCACATAAACAAGTTTTGCGTAGCGGCTATCCTGATCAAGAATATGCCCGCTTGTCGGTGTAACCGGGATCATCCCGTCAGAGTGAAGTAGATCGCCTCCGAGAAGCAAAACAGCCTTCTCAGACGTTGGTGCAGCGCCTACCGCGTAGTCGAAGAAGTCATTTAGCACGCGTTCGGCGATCCCGGTGTCGTAGCTTTCTCCGCATTCAGCTTTATGTGCAAGCGCCCCGATATGCAGATCGAATACCGGATAAAGGGCCAGGCTTTTTTGGAAATCAATTTCCGGCACTGGCACTACCTCCGCGCGTGGTATTTCTTCCGTGAATGCGTCGCAAGCCGCTTGCGTTAGCCTTTCCATTTCCTCACGGTCACGGGCCGTTTTAATCCAGCGCATGATTACATTGCCATCCTTATCAACGAGCAATGATTCACCGTTAACACCGAAGCCAGGAGCGCGGCGCGTGGATATTAAACCGCGCTTAGCCAGCCGTGCGCCCAGGCGTTCGACGTTGCGTTTTGCCATTCCATATTCTTCGGCTATTTGCTTGTAAGTCTTCCCCTTGTTGTACTCAGCGATCAGTTGCTCATCGCTGATCTTTCTCTGTGACATAACGTTATTTCCTCCGGTTTACGGAATGTATACTCATTCAGAAAAAATAATATTCAATAACTCTTTAAATCTTGATTCATAAAAATGCGGCTGTGTTTCTCTCTGATTAGATGGGTTGGTTATATTTTTTCCGTATCGCAGACCATACACAGTTACATTCCAGAATCTTTTTTCTCCGCATTTTGCTTTACGATACTTGCGATCGACAATGCCTTTGCGTTCAAGGATTGGGTAAACTTCACGCGCAGTCATGCCAACGTTATTTTCTTCTAACAATGCTGTCAGTGATTTGGTCACGCGGCTTGATCCGTCCACAGCATCAGAAGGAGCGTCAATAGCGTAATGCGGAAGGATAGGAGGAATATTATATTCCTTCTCAATCTTCTGTAGCATACCTAACTTACCTGAATTACTCATATTCAGCATTCGGCCCGCCGTTTCAGCAAAAGCAAGAACATTACTGATCTGTGTGTTACCGTAATTTGGAACAGCATTTTGCCGGACTGCGTTTTCAAGTTCCTGCCAGCGGTCAACGATCCGCGCCGTAAGTTCAGGGCAAAGCTGTGCGACCACAATAATACTATCTCGCTTGCCTTCCTCCCCTTCAAAAACGTAAGCGTCCACGCCACGAATCAATCCTAAGTTATTGATTTTTCCGAAAACCTCAATTTGAGGAAGTCGGATAATCCCATTATTAGCAAGCGTCTCGATAGTGCGTTTTACGTTATCATGACGCTTACCAACCAACTCTGAAATTTCAATACTATTCATTTTAACGTTATCAAAAACCATTAATTCAGACATTGTAATTTCTCCGTAAAACGCGCTACAACGCAAAAATCCCACCGCGTAACCCGTTTGCACAGGTTGCAGTGTCTTATTGCGTCAGAAACGCTATCAGGTGGCTAATTTTCGATTTACAGACTGGTAGGTAGGTTATGGATTGACTAGAAGGAACAAACCGCCGAACAAGGCGACGTTAACAGCGATTGCCGCAGCGATGGCAAAAGCCAGGGCGAAAACGTGTTTACCGTCCATTTTAAAATCCTCTCTGTAACGCTCTCTGACGAGCTAATCGCAAAAAGGTAAGCAAGTGTAGCACCCAATGCGATTTAGCTCGCTGGTGAGCTTGTTTTGTGGGTAATTTTGGATTTTTGGTAATTCATGATGGTATATGTTGGAAGTTACGCGTCTTGCGGAGCGTTTCCGGCTTCAACAGAAAATCTATATCAGCCAGCCAGCCGCTTTCATTCTCACCGAAATAGAAGTTCGGCGCATCAGCTTTAAATTTCTGGAAGTAAGCAATAAAGCTGTCAACGCTTTTGTCTTTCAGGTAGTCAGATAGCGAATGGATCTTACGTTCAATATCCCGATCCAGTTCGGCAGGTGGTAACAGGCCGTCAAACGTGCTGTTAAATGCTTCCACCACGTCGGCAGCGTTTACAGTAGCTGACAGCTTGCGCCATTGTTCAGCATCAGCCAGATACCCATCAAACTTAGTTACCCGGCAAATGTTAACAGGCTTAGGCACTCCACCACGGCTACGCCATTGCGTCAAAGCCCACTCAATTACTAATGTGATCTCATCCTCCGTGTATGCCTTACGTGTTTTTGTTTCTGTCAGTAGTTCGATGAATGGCTTAGTATCACGACATTTGCATCCTGCCTTTTCGTTGTAGAAAGCCAGGCAACGCAATGCAGATTCGCTTATCTGAAAGTCACCGTCCTGATTGACTTCTTTTCTTTTTATATTTTTCTTTTCTTCTTCTGTTTCTATTTCTTCTTCTACTTCTACTTCTAATCCATGGTTGTGCCATGGTTGTGCCATGGCTGCATCATGGTTGTGCCATGGTTTTTCTTTTTCTGTATCTGGTGAATTATTTACTTCCACTAAAGGATTATCTAACTTTTTATTTTTTTTGACGTTTAGCCTTTTAATTGCCTCTCTAAATTCGCTTTTTGACGAAGCCATTGATTGATCAAGTCTTTTTGCTAACGACAGGCATCTTACAACGCCATGTGAGCAGTCGAACAAGCCAACTTCGATGAAGTATCTCATCATTTCTTCTACACGTTTCGGACTTGATCCTACGTTCCGGGCAATGATTCTTGCATCGTGTTTTAGTTCGAATGTCAGATTATGTTGATCTACTTCGTAGGCTATTAACTCGATGCAATACCAATAAAGCCCGTATCCTTCCAGGCCATAATCAAGCAAAACGTTTTGAAGTTTTTCATCGCGGTTCGCATCGCTATCATGCTTAAACCACTTCATTTCTATTCCTCCGGCAGCATTACCAGGTAAACGTCATTTACCGGGTAAGGGTTACAAATAAATCCTTTGTGTGTTAATCCGTTGATAGCAAGTATCACCGTACTTACAGGAATTTCACACATTTTTGCGATTTCTTGGTGTGATACCCTGGCGTGGCGGCGATTATCTGCCTTTTCAGCCAGAGCCATTAAGACAAGTTTTTGAATCGGGCTGTTAAGTTCCACTTTCCAAGCCTCATTCATCATGTGCATACTCATTGTGTTTCTCCTATGGTTAAAATGAACGCGCGGGCGGGTATCCCATTAGCATTAGGTAGCAGTGATTGACCGCTCAACAGATCCCGCCGTTGCGTGATATTTGTTTTTCGCTTCGCAGCGACACCAGGTTTTTAAAGAGCTTTTAAGGTATGCGCCTTTTTGTGCTATTCCCTCATCTTTTTTCTTGCGTCTTTGCAAGTCCGGCTTTACCTTGTCTGCAAGTTTACAGAATGGTGTTTTTCGGTCAAGGCTTGAAAAATACATTTTGTGACTTGCATCAAACTTTTTAGGGCGATAGGGTAGCGATATGAAAACAAAATGGTATGACTTAGCAAAACAACTCATGCGGGCGCAAGGCATGAGCCAGGATTCATTGGCGGATCTCATGGGGATCACAAAAGGCGGCTTATCTCACTGGCTGAATGGTCGCCGCGAGCCAAATCTTGAAGATATTGCGCGGATTATGCGGGCGCTTGGTCGTCGGCAGTTTACGGTCACTCATGACGGGATGGTTATCGATGATTCAGTTTCAAATACGTTGCCGGGAGCGCCGCCGCTCGACGTGGGACGTTATCCGGTTATTGACTGGAAAGACGCAGGAAACTACATGGAAGAAGCAAAACGCGCATTACTACCACACGTTAACACGAGCGTGATTTGTTCGGATGATAGTTATTGGCTGGTCGCAAAAGGTGAGTCAATGAACGCACCGCAGGGATTAAGTATCCCGGCAGGGACGATGATACTTGTCGATCCGCACGCGCCAGCTATTGACGGCAAACTGGTTATAGCCCAACTGGAGGAAGGGCAAACGCCGACGTTTAAACAGTTAATCATTGATGGAGGTCAAAGGCTTTTACGTTCGCTTAATCCGCTGTACCCACCAATCCCGCTAAACCCTGAATCAAAAATTATTGGCGTGGTGGTGGATGCAAAGATCGTAAACCTGCCATAAACATTAGCCGCCGGATGGCGGCTTTTCTTTGCCCGGAAAGCACCAAAACGTAAACCGAAAACAGTTTTTATTGTTTGAATATCAATGAGATAGAAAATATTTTAAAAAAGTATACAAAATGGATTGACTCAACATATCACGGGGCGTATATTGCGAGTCAAAGGAGGGAAGGCAGTAGAAAAAAGGAAGTTTGAAAATGCTCTTTAACAATCCGGTTGCACTGAAATGTGCAGACATAAATTTCAACTAAGGAAATAAGATTATGAATGCGAAAATTACTTACGGTAACTGTGAGAGCAAACTTAACGCCCGCGCCCGCCGACGGATGAAACGGGCAGCAGAGCAAGATGAAGGCCCGCACATACAGAAGGTTGATAGAGTGGAAAAAGCTATTCGCTTTGCAAATGAGGAAAAATGCGAACCAAATAGCGTTAAAGGACGTCGCAAGGGAGCAACAAAATGGTATCAGGAAAATGAAAGCGGCAACTACTTTCACGCAACGCAGCCGCGCCAGCTTGGGGAAAAACCCCTCGATAAAGTCCGATACCATTAATACATAACGTAAACAACAGGAGGTGACATTATGGTTATCCAGGCGCTTCAATTCAAACTGGCGGTAGCGGAAATGCTTCACGATGCCGAAATGTGGAGCGCCGCGAATAAAGCCTTGTATGTGGTATTAACAGCGAAGGAGATTAAAGGGTGAAAACAGAGCTACACAAGAAACTGTGGACGATTCAGCAGACGCTTAACGCGCCTAAGAATCAGCGTAATAACTTCGGGGGTTATAGCTATCGTTCAGCGGAGGATATTCTGGAAGCGGTTAAACCGCTACTTCAAAATGTCACACTAACGCTGAATGATGAAATTATCCTGATTGGTGAGCGTTATTACGTTAAAGCCACTGCGACATTAAGCGACGGCGAGGACGCAATAGCGGTAACTGCTTACGCAAGGGAGGAAGAAAACAAGCGCGGTATGGATGCAAGCCAGCTAACAGGAGCAACATCAAGTTACGCGCGGAAATATGCCTTGAACGGTTTATTCTGCATAGACGACGCGAAAGACGCTGATACTGATGCTTATGCTAAACAGACAAATCAACAGCCACGCCAGCAGAAAAACCCGCCAAAACAACAACCGCAGCAGCAGAAAGCGCCACCAAATCCTGATGAAGTGTTAGCACGTTTCTGTGATGCGGCAGCGAAAGCGCCGGACGCGAACAAATTGCGCGAGATCTTCGGCAAGTGCTGGAAGCTACTGCCTAAAGATTCAGAACAACAACAAAAAGCGAAAGACGTTTATGACATTCGCTTAAAAGAGCTTAACGGGGAGATTAATTAATGAGTTTAAATTCAATCACGCTGGGCGGAAATATCGGAAACGACATGGAAATTCGCTACACGCAAAACGGAAAAGCGATTGGTAGTTTCTCGTTAGCTGTAACGAATGGCTACGGCGATAATAAGCGGACAATGTGGATCACTTGCCTGGTATTTGGTGAGCGTGCGGAAAAATTAGCGCCGCATATCCGCAAGGGCGGAAAGATAGTGGTAAGCGGTCGCCTGGATGTTCGGCAATATGACCGGAACGACGGCACGAAGGGAACGGCTGTAGAAGTAGCGGTCAGTGAATTCGAATTCATGAACGTTAACCAGCAGGGCCAGCAGCAAGGCCAGCAGCAGAAAGCGCCGCCGCAGCAGCAGAATAATAACGGGAACAATCCTCCGCCGATGGACTTCGACGACGATATTCCTTTTTAGAATCAATAGGTTAGCGATGGGTGATTATTTAAAACCGCCACCGCCGCCACGAACAAAAGAGCAAGTATTAAAAGAAGCCCGCGATCAAATCGATCGGGGGCTTTTTTTATGTGGCACGGCAGCGGAACGAATGGCGAAAAGATTTAGTGACCTGTACGCAAAGCAAATCTGGTTTGACAACTGGCAAGCGAGTTTTTACCCGCTGCAAAGAAAACCGGATATGCAGTGGCCTGAATATGTCGATCCACGTATGCGCAAATATCGCGGGCGTATGGGCCAGGTTATTAACGATTAATGAGGTATCGAATCATGACAGCTACAACATTAAGCGAAAATAACGGCAGAGGTTTTCAGAGGACTGCGGAAAGTCTTGATGATAGTGACGTCTTTATTGATTTCGGCGGCGGTAACTATGAATTCGAAACGTCTGCGGGGTGGGTGGATAAATGGCCTTTCCCTACTCGCCAGGAATTAAGTAACCGTAAATCATTTGGCGAAGACGCCGAACGTCTGGCGAATAATAAATGGCTTGATAAATTCATTGCGGAGGGTGGCAAATGAATCTCGCAAAAATTGCCGCATTGCTCGCGGCGGTAGCAGTGGCGGTGCTGTATCTCAGTGTTTCGCTTTATATCACGGTGGCGATCATCAAACTGATTACTAATATGTGAGGCCAATTATGAAAGTCGGTAAGGATATTGTAAGGGTTGCGTTTTGCGTTATTTGCTTCCTGTTTACGGTTGTGTTTTGCGGCGCACTGGCGGCGGTGATTAGCTTTATTGGTAAGGGGTTAATGTGATGATGATTTGGGATGCAAAGGCGGGTGATCTCGTTGTTTTGCCTGCATATCGTAGTGATCCTGGCCTGGTCGTGCTGAATAAAACATGTAGCGATCTTGAACGACCGTTACTTGTTCAATATTTAGATGGCACGCTGATCGAGCCGCGCTACTTCGATAGTATCGTACTAACGGCCCGCAATGTTCGTGTTAAGCCGTTCCGGGCTTATGTTGAAAACCACTGGCGGCGGTTGTTCGCTGGTCTAAATGGGATGTTCGGCGTATGGCTATAAAATTGGTGAAGGTTAAAGACCTGAAAGGCGGTGAGAAGATCCGCGCGTGGTGGGGATATGAATTTATTGCTACTGCCTTTTATTTCGGGCCAGGGGGTCAGGTAACAATATTCGATGAAGATTACGACGAGGTAGGCCAATGGCATCTTGAACAATATGTCGAGGTGTTATAAATGAAAATTAAATTCCACAAAGCGTATGACGCTAACACAAACAAGCTATCTCTATTCATTGAATTCGAACGCCGGATCGTGTGTGTGCCGTGGGCGCGTCGCTTCAATGATGCTGGCGGGCGGCGACAATTTGCGGTAGATATGCTGTTACGTGGCTGTGGCCTTATGCGTCCGCTATCTGATTTAAAACGAATGATGCCGGGATCGTTCGGTCAGATTGACGAAATGGAAATAAGCCCGGAAGAACTGAAACGGGAGCGTGATTTATTCCTTTCAAGCGAAGGAAACCCGTTCAATCCAGAAACTGAAATGAAATGGCATCATCCACTATAAGGATAAATATTATGAACAATATCAAAACAGCTTATTCACTCGGCAGCGACGGCATGTTAATCACTCGCTACGCGGAGGACGCAAGTTTTCATGAAGTGGAAACGAAGGATTATCACGAAGTATTAAAAGATATGAACGCTGGCGCGTATGACGCCGATTTAAACCTGGCGCTACAGATTGTTGATATTATGATGGATGCATCAATCCGCGATTACGTTGATTTAAGCCTGGAAGAAAAAACAGATATTGCGCGTTATGTGTTCTGCCTTTCTTTTGTAAAACGCATGGAGGAAGAATTCGGACGCGTACCAGTACCGGAGGAAGTTGATCCGCTCGCGTTCGGAAGTGCTGTTATTTTCCCGTTAAGTAAGGATCAGTTCGGTAGTGCTTCACTGCATTGTATGCGCGAACTGATGAAAGGCATCTTTGAGGTTAAGATGTTACAGAAATTTGTTGAGGAAGGACACGAAGAAGTGAACGTTAAGGCGTTTATTCCGGTGCTTTACGGAAATTTCGTTGGCGATGATATGCGAGCTAATGAATTAGGCGTACAGGCGGCTATCGCTGTGCTTAATGATGCACGGAAAAACGCACAGCCTATTCATGAGCCGGAAAAACGCGTACTTCATTAACAGCGTGATTGCGATCACATAAATATACATTTTGTCTTGTCCTGCTGTATCCGTTTTGTAAACTTAAATCGAAAGGTATACAGAACGGAGGGCGGGAAAATGACAAACTTTGAACGTAACCACAAAAGCAAACTAAACCCGCACTTCATCATTGAGCGCACGTTAGGCGGACTATTCGCGATTCTGGTCCCGGCGGCGGCTGTAATGCTCGTTTACATGATCATTGACCTGATTATCAAAGCCTTCAACAACGGGATCTGTATGTACGCGGTTTGCTATTAGCGGGGTGGATATGGAAAACCAAATCATGCTGCATTGCGTAGAGGGTGGCGTAGGTCCGGGCGCTTACGTCGCCGGGCGGAAATATCCGGCAAACGAAGTGTTAAGCCACGAACAATGGCGGGAGGACGCTTATCACGTAACTGTATGGGGCGCGGAAGTCCAGGGTGTCGAGATGATTGGTATCGAGCAATATCTTGGAAAATTCGATTATGGCTTACTGGAGGCGTGATTATGTGGCTGATTGATTTAATCCTGGGTTGTTGGTTGTTCGCCCTGGTTGGCTTTGTTTGTTATTTCGCCTGGGAAGAAGGAAAACACAATGGACGCTGAATTGATGTTTATGGCTTGTTGCTGGGGGATCGTAATGGTCGGTTTGTTTCTCCGCTGGGTGATTGAAAAATATTTGTGAGGCTGAATATGAAAAAGGTTGGTGGCTATACATTACCGGACAACGCCAAATTAGCCGGGATTGGTTTTAGTGGCTGTTATTACTACAACAATATAGGCGATGTTTATTGCGTGCGCTTTGTCGATGGTGTACAGCATTTTCGCAGGCTACCAGATGTTGAATTGAGCAAACTTATCCGGGAGGTATCGTTACATGCGGTTTAAACATTACAGAGAATGGAAAATTCCAGAAGCAGCAACAAAGGCCGCACCTGGTAATTTTTCGGGCGTTTATTTTTACATGGATGGCAAATGGTATTTCGGCAGCAGGCCGGATCACTATTATCAGGAAATGTGTATGCCTCATGTGTGGGATATTAAAGAGCGCGTGAAAGGCGGGGTGATTGAGGACGTTTAAATGTTAAGAGAACTGTTTCATTTCTTGGGGGCGTGGCTTTTAGCCGCGCTTTTTGTTTTCCTGGGGTGCACTGTCATTATTGCTGTTTTGATTGTCGGTGCAATGTTTATCACATGGTCGCTTCCTGATATTCGACCGTGGGCGGAATTGTTTTTTGGTGTACGCGTGCTAATCGCTTTTAGTGTTTTCATGGGTTTTTGTTGGGCTGCCGCACCTGATTGGGATGATCCGTGGTGATTATATGGCTTTATTCAACCTGTCAGAGCCGCAATTTAACGCCGTTAAAACTGCTGCCCGCGCGGCGCTTTCTGCCTGCAAAGCGGAGGTAGAAAGAAACGGCTATAGCGATAAAGCCACGCGGCTGATACTCGATAGGCATTATCGCAAGGTCGCCCCGCTAATCAGTATTGAGCGGTTTGTGTGGTTGGTGGGGTATTTAAACAACCGCTGGGGGACGGAACAGGATTATTTTTAAGGGGGTATAATGAAAAATGATTACGGCGGCAGCCACACGCCGAAGGAAATTAAGGATCTCTGGCAAACGCCGAAGCCCGTATTTAGAGGAATGGATCGGGAATTCGAATTCGTCGCCGATGTGGCGGCAAACAAGGCAAACGCATTAGTTCCGCGATATATAACCGAAGAAATGAACACACTACATTATCCGTGGGGAGCGGTGGCGATGCCTGGTGAGTATGTCTGGATGAATCCACCATATTCTAATCCGGGGCCATTCGTTGATAAGGCGGCACTTGAGCACCATCAAAATCATATCGGATGTGTAATGTTATTGCCCGCTGATATTTCTGTTAACTGGTTTATGAACGGCCTGGAAACGGCAAACGAATGTCGCTTGATCACGCGCGGGCGGCTGGCGTTTATTAATGCTGCGACTGGTAAGCCAGCGAGCGGGAACAATAAGGGTAGCTTGTTCTTGATCTGGCATCCACGATGCAGGCATGAATGTATTTTCACGCAGATAACACGTAAAGAGCTATATGCAAGAGGTGCAGAATAATGACTAAGGCAGCAGATTTATTAAGACTCGCAGCGGAAACCATAGAGCAAAGAGGTAAGCAAAACGGCTACGACAAAAAAGAGGAAAAATCAGCGCCAAAAATAGCCACTATTTACAACGCTAAGAAGGGAGCCGATTTAACCCCGCTTGATGTATGGGATCTACTGATTTGCCTCAAAGAAGCGCGTTTAGGGGCCATTTTAAGCAACGGAACAGATCCGACAGACACGTTGATTGATTTGATTAGCTATAACGCGCTAAAAGCAGAGCAAATATTAACGGATCGGGAGGAAGAACAAAGTAAGAAACAGGCTGTTTTTGATATGCCGTTAAATTGCGGCTGTAAAAAAACCTCGATACCAGGCGACCTGATCGCTAGTGGCGAAGTAATAATGAATGGTAGCCTCCAGCTTGGTAACGGCTGGCGGTTTAATAAAGAGGCTTTATTGTATTCACCGAAGGATCATAAAAATGAAAAGGGTGACAATTGACAGGTTATTAGCCTGCGTTTATGTCGCCGTTTTTGTGATCATCAATCTTATTGTTAACCATTGCGGCCCGTGGGTAATTCCAGTCACCACGGTAGCCGCTGTGTGTGTCAATATGATGATCCGTGACTTCCTGTTATATGACGGCGGCCTGAAATGGTCGGCTACAACATGCGCTATAGCTGGCGCGATCACGGTGCTGATAAATTACGACGCCGGAATGGTGGCGATCGCGTCGTTTGTCGCGGTTGTTTCCGGTGCGCTTATTTCTGGCGGCGTTTACCGGGTTTTACCTGGTGATTTCGATTCTAAACGCTGGCCTGCAAATATAGCGTCCGCCATTGGTGATGCGTTAATTTTTCCTACGCTATCGTTTGTGGCATTTATGCCGGAAATATCAGCTATGCAATTCATCTCAAAAATGGCAGCGGTAACGGTGATTACTATCATCATGCGCCGCTATTTTACGTTTGAGGGCAGGAAATGAAAGGGCTTAGAAATTGGGTTGTGTGGTCGCTGTACGACGGCAGCGGGTACGCCGTTAAGGATTGGGCGGAAGCTGGATATAAGTGCTATTGCTTCAACTATGACGGCGCTAATCACGGCGATTACGAAGGCGTAAAAATCATTCATCCGAATATCGAATACGTTAACGTATGGATTGACAGCCATTTCCTGGTAATGTTCTCCCCTGAATTGTCTGTTTATCCAGATCCTGACATTATCCTGGGCTTTCCTCCGTGCGACGATCTCGCGGTATCCGGCGCTCGCTGGTTTGCTGATAAGCGGAAGAAAGATCCTTACTTTCAGCAGAAAGCAGCGTACAACGCAAAGTTAGTAGAAATGCTGGCGAGTATGTATAACGTCCCGTGGATGGTGGAAAATCCGGTAGGCGCACTGTCAACGTTATGGCGTAAACCGGATTTTATCTTTAATCCGTGCGCTTACGGTGGCTACCTGCCGGAAGATGATAAACATCCTGCTTTCCCGGAATACATCGCCGACCGCGACGCCTACACGAAGAAAACATGTATCTGGTGTGGGAATGGATTTAAACAGCCGCTATTCCGGCCTGTACCGATGCCGGATGAATGGGAAGATAGTAAGCAGCACGCGAAGTTGGGCGGAAAGTCGAAGCGCACTAAGATGATCCGCTCACTAACGCCGCGCGGCTTTGCCCGTGCTGTATTCCTGGCTAACGACCGGGCAATCACTCGCACTACGCTTAACCGTGTTTTACCGGATTGATGTTTACAAAATGGCGTCATTGTGTGATGAGCGTCACATAATGGCGCTTTTCATCTTGTCCGGGCGTATCCATTTTGTATACTGCAATCAAACGAAATGCTCTTTAAAAACCTGGCCCCGCTGAAATGCGGAAATATATCACCTGACAGAAGGAGAATAAATCATGAACGATGATAGGTACGCGTGGCATGACGACTACGAGCGCGAATGCGTAATGCGGGCAATGTGCAATTTATGTAACCCCGACAAAGGAGATTGTAACGAGTGCAACAAATGCGTAGATCATTGGCTAAGGGCCGGAGCCGCCGCAAAGCCGAACGAAATCGAATATCGAAAATAATTGGGGTGGACTTTATGCAAAACCCTAAAAAACCCATAAGACGCCGTTGCAAGTGCTGCGGCGTTTTTTTTGAGCCTAAATATCACAACCAGACGTGGTGCAGTGACGAATGCCTGGAAGAATTGAAATTTGACCAGCTATGCCGCGACCGTGAGAAGGCTATGAAGGCTATGGAACGGAAGAAACGCCGTGATAGCCAGCGGGAAGAACGCAACCGGAAGCGTAAACAGTTAAATCCGCGTAGTTATTGGATCAAACAAGTTCAAAATGTATTCAATGCCTATATCCGCGAACGTGATGCGCGGTTGCCGTGTATATCCTGCGGGACTTACTACGGTGAGCAATGCGGGTGGGATGCAGGCCACTACAGAACGGTTGCCGCCGCCGGACACCTTCGCTTTAACGAGGATAATTGCCATAAACAATGCAGGCACTGCAACCAGACATTAGACGGAAACATAGGAGGGTATCGCCCGGCACTGATTCGAAAAATTGGCCTCGCTAGGGTGGTAGCACTGGAGAACAACAACGATACGCATAAATGGACGATCGCAGAATGTAAGGAGTTAATAAACATCTATCAGGCGAAATTGGACGCCTTAAGGAGAAAGGCAGCATGAATGAATATACTTTTAGCCTGCCTTACCCGCCATCCAATAACCGCTATTACAGGCATTCGCGCGGTTTTCACTATATCAGCAAAGTGGGGAAGGAGTACCGGGAGCAAGTAAAAGACATTATCGAGCTATTGAATTTAAATATTAACCTATCTTGCCGACTGGCAATCGCCATTTATGCCGCGCCGCCGGATAACCGGACCAGGGATCTCGATAATCTCCCTAAATGCCTTTTTGATAGCCTTACTTATGCCGGATTCTGGAAAGATGATGGACAAATCGACGCAATAAAAATTGTACGCTGCCGGAAGGTAAAAGGCGGGCGATTGTTTATTAAGGTACGCGAACGCGGCGACCTGCTACCGGATATTGACGAATACGCGACTAATATGTGGGGTGAGCAATGAAAAACGAAATTAAAGATCTGCAAATAGATATTCAGCGTGAGGAACATGATTTAGAAACAATCCGACAAATCCAGGCTTTTCATATGCGCGAATTGCTTGCGCTAAAAGAGCTTGAGCGAAAGATGGTGCAATCCATTTCTGACCGTAAACACCTGGCGGCGCGTTACGGGGGTAAATAATGAATTTAGAATCCATTCTAAAATTCCACTTTCCTAAATCACCGCGATTGTCAGACGAAAGCCGGGGAACATCCCCGGATGCGCTTAATACGACGGATGCACTTACCGCCGCTGGTATGGCGCAATCGCGCGTAGAGCTTGGCTATAGCGCTTTTTTAGGGAAGATGGAACTATCGCAAGCCGAAAAACACAAGGCCGTAGTATTGCTTACAGAGCGTTTAAGGGCTATGGCAAAAGATTACGAATACGTCATGGAGTTAAACGAGGATCAGCGCAATGGACTTATTATTCTTGTTGCCGTTTTCGCGTTTAGGGATTATTGCCAAAGCGCCGCTACGGAAAAAACTTGTATGGAGTGCGGCGGATATAAATTTACGTTTGACGACTACGGGGAAAAACACCTTTGCAAAAAATGCAAGGGGCATGGGAAAGTTCGCAACCATTGTAAACAATGCAAAGGGCGCGGCGAGATACCGGATAAAGCAGCCAGCAACGCGGCGGAAATGCCAGTTTTCAAAACGTGCCAGCACTGCGGCGGGCGTGGGTACTCACGTTTCCCGGTAGATCTTGTTCGGCAGGCGGTTAATCAGCTTGTTTTTCCGGTAAGCCGATCAACGTGGTGGAAAAAATATCGGGTTTTCTATGAGGACGCCATAGCGGAGCTATTCAAAGAGGAAGCCCGCGCGGAAAGCGAAATCAAGCGAGTGACACGGGGTGAATAATGGATAAGCTGGAAATAAACGATCAGTTCGCTGTTATCTTGTTCGAAGATAAAACAGGCGGCGCATGGTGTAAGAAAGTCACTGGTACAGAAGCGCATTTAATTTTGAAAATAGCAAGCGCGTTACACGACGGCGAGTTACCTGCCATCCCTGTTAAGCCAGTCCATATTTACAAACGGGGTGACGATGATGAAGCCTAAATTAAAAGAACATCTTTTTGCAAAACTTGTTAATGACCTGACGTTATCAGCGCGGTTGTGTGGTGATACACAACAATTACGGGCGTGGATAGCAAGGGATTTGAAAAAATATATTGAGCCTGGCGGGCCGGGTGACGAAATGACGATGGACAAGGCCATCAAGCGCCGGACTGCTGAATGGTCAGTAAGTAATACCGGATTAACCGGATATATTGAAGGCTATAACGACTGTTTACAGGATCATAGCGATGGCAAGTAAAGATCTACATTTAAACCTGAAAGGAGAATACTTTTACGCCATCCGGGCGGGAAAGAAGGTGGAGGAATACCGGCTTTATAATGACTATTGGCGCAAGCGCCTGGAGGGGCGGGAATATGAACGCCTGATTATTAAGCTGGGGTATCCAGCCAGCCACGAAGCGCACCGGATCATAAACCTTCCTTATTTTGGGTATGAAGTGAAAATTATCACACATCCATTATTCGGCCCTGATCCGGTGAAAGTATTCGCAATTAAATGTGATGTGAATTGGATGTTAAGGTGGGGGAGCGATGAAAAGTAACCGTAAACGCCTGGTAAGGGCGTATGACAAAGCGTTAAAGGCTTTTGATGATCTGCGACACAATAAGCGCCAGCGCCGCAAGTGGGCGCGATTTTTTGTTAGTGAATGGCATGATGATGATTTCTTCCTGGAAGCGCGGCATATGACGCAGGAAGACGCCGACGCATTAGCTGATGATAACATTTACTATATGATGTGGTGATAATATGCAAATAATCATTGATTACCTTTGCCATGTATTCAATACAATTTTTGGCTTTTATCAACAACCATTTCTTAAAGAATGGGATTCGATGCTAAACGATATTCTCGATAAAGGATTAATAATGGAGGTTGACGAGCTTACAATCAAATTTAATTATGAGGGTGAAATTTATCTAATTTGGGTCGGGAATAGATGGTATGCATACGGTCATATTTATTCAATTGGCGATAAATACATTAAAAGGGGTCAAGAATTCCGACCACGCTTCCGCACAATGCGCCGCCTGCATAACCTGCATATGAATCTCTTTGAAGACCAGGAAGCACGGGAATTATTTAAAATTTACGGAGGTAAATCATGGAGCTAAAGATCTGGCGTGCTATCGACGTAGTTGACAATGAGTTAAGTATGTTTGCCACTGATGGAAAGCGCGTAGTGATCGCTACATGGACGCATAACCATGATGATATTGTTTTTCGTCGCAAAGCTGCGGAGTGGCTTTTCTCTGACGATGGCTACACGATGAACATCGCCCAGCTTGCCAGAATGAAAGATGAAATATTAACCGACAGCTACACAACTGCATAGCGGGGTGAATATGCGTATCTATGAGCACAAGCGGGATAAAACCCGCTTTTTTGTTCGTGCTGGCGTGGCGTACCAGTATCACGACTGCGGGTATATTGAGGCGCTTGCTTACGACCTGGATTTCGAGCAAGAAAAGGAGTGGTTTGATTTCAAGATTTACCGGAAGCGCAAACCGACGCACGACGAGCGCCACGCTATCCGTGATTTTTTAATCAGCATTGACCGCTGGGAGGCAGAGGAATGAAAACGAAGAAAGCAGCAGATAAGAAAGCGTTGGTTATCGCCACAACGGATGTATCGTTATTCACGAAGGGTGAAGAAATAGATCTTAAATTGCTTTTTGGTATGTTTGAACCACACGAAAAGCCGTGGTTTGTTCATGAAGATAAACAGGGAAATATGCGTGTCGTAGTGCCGGACAAAAACAGCGACATATTTTTTGCTATTCCAGATCCGTTACATGACGGTGAAATGTTGGCGGTATTGTTGATCGCTGATGCTGTTACTTATAAGGGTAAAAAATATGAAAGTTAAATTCCTGCATGACCACGGATACCCATCATTAAAACGCGTAGTAGGGGAAGTGGTAGACGTAGTTCATTCTGATGATGTGACCTGCGTCATTATGGGTAAAGACCTCATCGCTCATGGTGCTGATGATCACTACATTAACCCGGCGTGGTCGTATACATTCAGCCTGGGGGATTTCGTAGGTGATAAGGGGCGCGGCCTGCAAGTAGTCGAGGGTTAATATCATGGACGTTTACGAGGATTTATACCTACAGACGAATACCCACACCTTTTATTTTCTGAAAAACGGCGTCGTATGCCGCAGTGACGACGGGGTGATAATGAAGGAGTGGTTATTCAAGCGTAAAGACCTACTTGATGATCTGGTTTTTGCCGGGATATTCCGTAAACGTCCGGCTAACCTGGAAGAAGAAATGTTGATCGACGAGGTATTGAAATGAAAATGAAAGTGAATTATTTCAGAGCGAAAGATAAAGCAACAGGAAAGCGTGTGGCTATCCTGGTTAATGAAGCAAATTATATGTTTGTTCTCCAGCCGTGGTGCATGGCTGACTATAACGATGATTATCGTCGTCACGCTGCGCGCGGCGCGGTCGGGATGAAAGGTTGGCAACCGCGCGACATGCTTAATTATTGCGACTGGAATCTGATAGCAAAATACACGGTCGATTATAAGGGAATATTCTGATGGAAAGCTATTTTGATCGGATGTTTTGCCGCACAACTTGTAACGAATATAAATTTACCACGGGGCAGGCGTACACAATTCACAGATTGCGCAATGCGACTACTGACCCGATGGTATTCGTTGCGAGTGATAACGAAGGGGTAATGTATCAGGTATTCTACTGCGGCGATCTTGATTATGCACTGGTGAAAAACATTACCGGACAATGGTTAGCGCAATTTTCCAGATACCCGGCTGATGTTGATGTAAAAAATTATTTAAAGGTGGCTGATAATGCAGGTTAAATGTTCATACTCAAGCAATGACAGCGTTTTCACGATTGGGCGAATTTATGACGTTCACATCGTTTATGGCAATGAAAATCACACAATGAATAACTGCCTCGCCTTAATTGATAACCATGATGAGATCTGGATGTTCAGGCCAAGCTATCAGGGCGGCGAAATATCCGGCGTGGGTTTTGTTGCCAGCTTCGAACGTTATTAAAGGGGTAACCATGAAACATTTATATTTTGAGGTAGTACAGACGCGCGATCGCGACATATTCGAAGAAGGAAAGATTTATTGCGGCGTTCAAATCCACGGTGCACCGGGCGGTGAGGCGATGGCGATAACTGGCGATGATGATAAGGTTTATTTTGCTTATGTCACACGCTTTCCACACACTGACAAGGTTTATTATCGCATCGTGCATGACTTCCAGGGCGTAGCTGTATTTTGTGACCGCGAAGGCAGTAAACCGGAATAGGTGGTTGTTATGAGTCGGAATCACAGGTATCAATGCACGTATTCACGATGCAGCGCGTTTTTTAAGAATGGCAAGATCTACGAAGTCAGCGCGGCATTGGTTGACGCGAAGGATCAGGAATATATCCACGCCATTACTGACGACCAGGGCCAGCTATGGCGCTTTTATAAGATGGGGTGTGGCACGGCGCTTGTTTATGCGCGTACTGGTGGCGGCGCTTTTGCTGCATTTTCGTATGTGGGGGTATGATAATGACTATTTTAACGTGTCACGGATCTGATCTTGATTGTTTCGAGGACGGTTGCCAGTACGAAGCGGAAAAGCCAGGCGGATTACCGAAAAATCCGTTTTTAGTCGTCACAGATGCTTACGGTCACTTATGGTATGCAGCGCCCAGCAAGGCGCGTGGCTGGTGGCTGATTCAGAATGACGATCGCGCGGTTGTAGTGGCCTTTAAGCAGGATGAATAAAAGCGTGATCTACCCCGCAAAGTTTACAAAATGGCATTGTTCCGGCAGTGCCGTTTTGTTATATATAAGTCAAGGAAAGACGGAAGGGGAGATAAGAAAATGAAACGCGAATATGTAAACACCATCAAAGGCATCGAAGCGGACCTGGCGCAAGGTTGGTGATTTGTAGCTATAAGCCGTGTTTGTATAGGTTAAACAAACGGATTAAAATATTTCCTAACAATGCGAAATTGTATTCACCCGGCCCCGCGCCGGGTTTTTGCTTTGTTGGGGGAATAAATGATCGCCACGTTAATTACGCGAACAAGGGAGGCCGCAAGCTATGTAGCTGGTATTCTGACAACCATAATTGGCGGTTTATCCCTGAATGACATAGCCGTGATAGTTGGTATCGGGTGCACGATAGGCACTTTCGCGGTTAACTGGTATTACAAGCGACAGGAGAATAAGCGGGAGCAGGAAAGGCACAACCTGGAGATGAAAAAATTATGATCAGCAAAACGCTAAAGCGCCAGATTCTGGCGGCAGCGGCGGGTGGGGCAATAGCAATTGCTGCCGTGATGATTAAACCGCTGGAGGGCGTGGAGTACGATCCCTATCGTGATGTTATCGGTGTCTGGACCGTTTGTTATGGTCACACCGGAAAAGACATTATGTTGGGTAAGGCTTACACCCCTGCGGAATGCGAGGCATTACTCAATAAAGATCTTCACAAAGTGGCGAAAGCTATTGACCCATATATCAAGGTCGAGATCTCCGACTTTACCCGCGCCGCGCTTTACTCATTCGCCTATAACGTAGGCGCTACCAACTTCAAAACATCAACCTTACTAAAACTACTCAATGACGGCAAGAAATCAGAGGCGTGCGCCCAGCTTAAACGCTGGATATATGCTGGTGGTCAGAAATGGCAAGGTTTAATTAACCGCCGTGATGTTGAATATGCCGTCTGCGAATGGGGGGAAACGTGGACAAGATAAAGGCGTTAATCATCGCCGTGGTTGTTTGCATTGTTGCCGGACTCACCGCCGCGCTTTGTCACTACCAGTCAACTGTAAACACGTTACAGACTGAACTAACGACAACGCAAGGCGCTTTAAAAACCGCAAGTAACACCATACAGCAAATGAAGGAGCGAAACGCCGAACTGTCAAAACTTGATAAGAGGTATCACGATGAAATTAAAGCTATCAGGTCTGACATTGCCGATCTGCGTAGCGGTATTAATAGCGGTGCTATCCGGTTGCACGTCAACGCAATACCCGTGCGAGTGTCCGACGCCACCGCCACCGCCAGCACCATTGATGGAACCGCCTGTAGACTCACTCCCGACGCTGAATCGGCTTATCTATCCCTCAGAGAGCAGCTAAAAGAGAAAGACGCGAAGATCACCGGATTGCAGGACTACATTAATACGCAGTGCTTACGCAAAGAATAACAGCGCGTGGACGTGTCGCCGTTTCCGCCAGCCAGCCATAACCGGGCCAATCCTTCCCGCGAGCGACGGCGGAATAGTCAAAAACACGTAATACCGGATCATCCATCCCATTAACAGGTCGGCGCTACCTGGGTAGAAGAAAGCGCCATCCACCAATTTATAAAATTCTGGAAACGGTACTGATAAGCGCCGTTTTCAGTGTTTTATATCTGTTTTACTCCCCGATGGTATCAAAATTTACGGGGGTTATATTTTCCAACGTAGGAGAATATTCTGATGGCTAAGGGTAAAGGCTTAAAATTGCCTCACTTCAAGATCCCGCTCTTTGAGCATACAACCGTTTTCTTTTGCCCGACCCGCGAAATCTTTTATGACTTCTGCGAGCGTGCACATATTCCAATCGAGCCTGATTTCGAACTGGCTGGCGGCCTGACGTTAACCTGTACTGGTGAGAACGGCGGCAACTTCTATGTTGTAGCTGTATTCGATCATGAGATGGGTACGCTGGTCCATGAAATTGCTCATGCGACATTCCATTGCCTAAGTGACGTCGGTGTGTTGGCAACTACCAGTCCAGAACATCCGGCGAATGAAACTTACGCCTACATGATCGGGCGCATGTTTGACACTTTCTTCCCTATCCTGGCTGAATCAAACGAAGCGGAAATTGCAGCACAACAGGCAGCAGAAGTGGTGGAGCAAGCGTTAGAACAGGCGTTAGAACAGGCAGAACAACCGCAGGAAGAAGAAAAACCCACGAAGAAAGGGAAACGTAAGGCAAAAGCAAAAGAAGCGCTTGTACCGCGCGTTATGAGCTTTAAACGAGGCTGATTATGGTTGCATCGATATTAACATTCATTGGCGGTATGGCGGCTGGATTTATTCTTTGCCTGTTTCTGGTAGTCATGTCTATGCAGAGGTAATTATGGGCGACTTCCTGTTACTGATAGTTTTGTTGTTTGTTGGCCTTGCATTGTTCGATGTTATAACGAGGTAAATTATGAACGCCTACGATCTCATCTGGTTGTTGGTGCTTATCGTGGGTATTGGCGTGAATATTTATAGATTATGGTGACGCAATGGAGCTTCACGAAATTATAGCGTGTGTGGCCTTTGCCTGTGTCCTGTATTTCTGGTGGAAAAACGTCGTATAGGTGAAAGCATGAACGCATATGAAATGTTATTACTGGTGGCAGTCGTTGTGGTTATTGCTGTGGATGTTTACCGGGAGCTTAAAGAATGAAAGAATCAGATTTTTGGTGCATGGTTTTAGCTATTGTCATTATCGCCCTGGCTTTCGCCATTTAGCCCGGACGCGCATTTTATGCGCTTCCAAGAATTAACGATATTAAATAGCCAGTAGGGGAATATCATGTTCGAGTTTCTTGATCTGCTTATGTTCTTGCTTTGTTCTGGTCTGCTTATTGTCGCGATAATGTTATGCGCATACGTGATTGTAATGATTGGTGCGCTCATTCACAAAGAAGTAAAACAGAGATTTAAGGGTAAACAATGAAAGAATTATTCGACTGGTTGGAAGTGTTTACATACTGTGCAAGTTTTGTTGCTTGCGTATATATCATCAATAAATATTGAGAGGTGAAATATGGCCCGCACTAAAAAGGCAAAGGTTGATAAAGAGCCTGCCGTTAAAAAGGTGGGCCGTCCGCATGGTTATACCGAAGAAAAAGCGTTAGAGATCTGCGAACTGGTGGCGGACGGTCAGAGCATTAATAAAATTTCGAAAATGCCCGGTATGCCTACCCGTTCCACAATCTTGAAATGGTTTAGAGATATACCAGAATTCTCGGTCATGTACGCGCACGCGAAGGAGATCGGCTTTGAGGTATTGGCTGATGAAATTATCGATCTTTCTGACGCCGCAGAAAACATCAAAGCGGAGGAATTGCGCCGCCATCAACTGATGATTGATACCCGCAAGTGGCTACTGGCAAAACTCCAGCCGCGCAAATACGGTGAACGCGTCACACAGGAGATCGTCGGCAACAAGGAAGAAGCGCCCGTTCAGGTAGCGGAGGTATCGAAAGAAGAGATCGCCCGCATCGTCCAGGAAGTGGAAGACGAGGTGTGATTGTGTTGACGATTAAAGAAAGGGTTATCCAATCCAAATGTGAAAACGACGGCCTGTTCTTCAACCGCTATTTCTATAAGCAGGCCAACGGAACGAAGATGTTTATCGCAGGCCATCATTTAGCTATCCGTGATGCACTGCAACGCGTTATTAACGGTGAGATTACCCGGCTTATCGTTAACATTCCCCCAGGGTACGGTAAAACCATGATTGCGACCATCAATATGATGGCGCGTTCCCTCGCAATAAATCCCCGCACACGCTTCCTTCATGTTTCCTATTCCAACAACCTGGCATTACTCAATTCATCGACAGTCAGAAGTATGATTTGTACGCCGGAATATCAGGCGATGTGGCCTATGAAGATCCGCAATGATGCCAATTCCAAATCGATGTGGTGGACGGAACACGGCGGCGGTGTATATGCAACGTCTTCGTTAGGGCAGGTGACAGGATTCAGGGCCGGATATATGGAGTCCGGCTTTAACGGTGCGTTAATCATTGACGACCCATTAAAACCCGCTGACGCTTACTCTGATGTGGTCAGGACGCAGGTTAACACCAACTACAACGACACACTGGCATCACGTCTGGCAGTGCAAGCGACGCCCGTTATCGTCATTATGCAGCGTATCCATTACGATGATTTATCCGGCTACCTGCTACGCGGCGGGAGTGGTGAGAAGTGGCATCACCTTAATCTGCCCGTGAAGATTGACAACAGCCTGGGTTATTGGGATCTGTACCCTGAAAACGAATTCGCCATTCCTATTGCTCACAACCTGCCGGATGGCTGGCTATGGCCTAAGAAGCACAATGATAGCCATGAAGCCGGACTAAGAGCGCACCGCAGATCATTCGAAGCCCAATATATGCAGCGCCCGCGTAAATTCGACGAGGAAGGCGCATTATGGACGGAAGCGATGATAACCGCTGCGCACCGGATGCAGATAACGCAGGACAAGATCCGCACGGTAATTGCTATCGACCCGGCGACAACATCATCGGAAGAATCGGACGAAACCGGAATTGTGGCGTGTTCCGCTTATGGTGGCGGGAAGTATGCGCAGTACTCGGTCGATGGTGACTACTCAGGCCGCATGTCGCCTAACGATTGGGCACAAACTGCAATACGCGCTTACAAGATCCACGAAGCTGATGCGATAGTTATCGAAACCAACCAGGGCGGGGAGATGGCGGAGGCAACCTTACGCAACGCCCGCTTCGATGGTCGCATCGTTAAGGTGCACGCCAGTAAGGGTAAATTCGCCCGTGCAGAGCCAATATCAGCACTGTATGCGCAAGGTAAGGTCGCTCACACTGGCGAACTGTACACGCTGGAAAACCAAATGATGGAATACGTGCCAGCTACCGCTAAAAAATCCCCGGACCGACTCGACGCAATGGTATGGGGTATCACTGAATTAAGCCAGCCACAGGCTATGGGCCTTATGTTACCTAAGCGCCTGCGTGGATTTTAAAATCTGCCTCACAATCCCCCACAAATTTTTCTATTTTTCGCGTAGCAACGCGTAAACATGTATTCAGGAGTAAACATTATGCCATCCAATTTAGAATTGGCGGTTAATGCTGCAATGGAACAACGCCACGCAGCAATGACCCGCTACGCTGCCGCACATCCATTCTCAATGGGTATTGATGCAAAACGCCACGCAGCATGGAGTGAATACGGATTTAAAGAAGAAATTACCTACAGCGATTTATATAAGCTGTATCGTCGCGGTGGTATCGCTCACGGGGCCATCGAGAAGATAGTAGGTACTTGCTGGCGCACTCCCCCGGTTATTATCGAGGGTACAGAAGACGAGCGTGCTGAAAAGGAAACGGCATGGGAAAGGGCAATTAAAAAGCAATTTGACAATCGTTTCTGGCGCACTATCTCAGAATGCGACCGCCGCCGCCTGATTGGTCGTTATGCTGGCCTGTTAATCCACGTCAAAGATAATCAGCCGTGGGAAAAACCAGTGACTAAGGGAACGGCGATCGAGAAGTTTTCACCTGTATGGGCGGGCGCACTGACACCGAAAGACTTCGATGAAAACCCGGATAGCGAAACCTATGGCCTGCCTACCTGGTGGGAGTACAAGGAGCGTATCAACGGGAAAACCATAAACCGGAAGATCCACGCTGACCGTATTTTCATCTTCGGTGACTATTCCGAAGACGCCATTGCATTCCTTGAGCCGTCCTATAACGCCTTTGTTTCACTGGAGAAAGTGGAAGGCGGTAGCGGTGAATCTTTCCTGAAAAACGCAGCACGCCAACTGGCTATCTCATTCGATAAGGAAATTGATTTCCGTTCCTTGGCCGCGACGTATGATTGCGATGTTACAGAGCTACGCGAGAAATTCAACGAGGCCACCGCTGAAATGAACAGGGGTAATGACGTGATGATGGCGTTACAAGGCGCTACCGTTAACCCACTGGTCACTACCGTAGCCGATCCATCGGCAACCTATGACGTCAACCTGCAAACCGCCGCCGCCGGGATTGACATTCCAACGCGTATTCTTGTTGGGAATCAACAGGGTGAACGCGCATCAACCGAAGACCTCCGCTACTTCAATAACCGCTGTATGACCAGACGCGAGGAAATCGGCGGGGAGATTGAAATTCTGTTCCGTAAGCTGGCTGATCTTCGTCTGATTGCAATGCCGATCGATATATCAGTGATATGGGATGATCTTAACGCCATGACGAAAGCCGAAATGTTGGAAGCGGCACATAAGATGGCACAGATTAACCAGGCATGTTTAGCCACCGGGGAGCAAATATTCGACGGTGAAGAAATCCGCGAAGCTGCCGGATACGAAGGCCCGACGCAGGAAGTAGAACTGGAAGACGAGGACGATGAAGATGAAGGTAAAGAGAATAATCAAAAAGATTCCGCCGTCCGCAATAATGCCAAATAACACCGAAGACCCGACCATGACAGGTAAGTTACGGTCGGGCGCTAACAAGCGATTTAAGGCGTGCTTAAAGAAGGTGGCCCAACCTTATGTCGATATACTGGACAAGATACCGCACAGCCTTTCGGTGAATAAGAAATACTCATTCCAGATTTACATGGATGAACTGCATGATCTCCTGGATGATGCTGGTCGAATGATTGACGAGATATTCGAACTGTCAGATCCTGATTCATTCTGGTTTTGGCAGGATTACGTGAAGGTCGCCTATCAGCGCGGCACGGCACAGGAATATGCCAACCTTGCCAACCAGTCGGTTACATACGCCAGGGCTTACCCGGAAGTGTCGGCGGTGTTATCCAGTACACCTTATCGCATACGCCTTGCCCTGGTCCGGACACGTGTATTTGAGGAAATGCGCGGGCTGACCGCACAGATCAAAAAGGATATGGCCCGACGGCTAACGGAAGGGATGGCCCGTGGCTTAAATCCACTAGAAATAGCGCGCACATTGCAGCAGGAAACGCAATTGCCCCTGTACAGGTGCAAACGTATTGCCCGAACGGAAATATGCACAGCGTTACGCACAGCGCGTATGGATGAGGCTGAAGCGGCGACGGAAGAATTCAACCTCCGCACTAAGCAAATGCATATCTCGGCATTATCACCGACAACCAGGCTATCACACGCACAGCGGCACGGAAAGACATACACCATAGATGAGCAGCGCGAATGGTGGAGCAGATCTCCTAACTCAATTAACTGTAAATGCAGCACGATTACCGTATTGGTGGATGAAGACGGTAATATATTAAACAAACGAATTTTAGAACGGGCGCAAGAAAACTATAAGGTAGCGCACGCTAAATATGGTAATGATTGGGAGTAATAACCGTGGAAAAAGAATTGATTCAGGTTAACACCAAATTAACCGCTAATACCATTCGCCGGGAAACGTATAACGGGCGCGAACATATTGTCGTTCCGTCCTACACGTTGCCATTCAATATCGTTATGAATCGGGAGTATTACCCGGAAACTGAAATTATCGCTAACTATCAGTCACTGGAGGGAACACTTGCCCCGCTGGGCCATCCCACCGTTGATGGTAAATTCGTTTCCGCATTTAGCCCGGAAGGATTAAACACGGGTTTTTGTGGGGCGTGGAATAGAAATGTGGAATTACGCGGCAACCGTGTTTATGTGGAAAAATGGGTGGACGTAGAAACCGCCAGCCATTCAGAACAGGGCCGCGAATTATTAACCCGACTGGAAGCACTGGAGAAAGGAGAAAGCAAAGATCCGATCTGGTCCTCCGTTGCTGTATATCGTCAACGTATGCCAGCTACCGAAGAAATGAAAGCCCAGGGTGCTGACCATGTAGTGAAAATCATGTCGATCGACCATGACGCTATTTTACTGCATGAGCCGCCAGCCGCATCGCCGGAACAAGGTGTCGGCCTGATGGTTAATACTGAACAAGCTACACCATTAATGGCAGTGGCAATGAAAGAAAACAGCTATCGCACGCTTGAAAAACAGTTAACCGCCGCCGCGCGGGAAATGTTCCCTGATGCTGATTACGTATACGTGGTGGACTTCACTGATAAAGAGGTGACAATCGCCACCAATGAAAACTGTGCGGAAAGATACAACTACGAAAAACAGGCTGATAAAATAATTCTCAATGATGGCGAACTGCAAACTAACGAGGAATCGAAATCCTGGTTTACTCAATTCGCTGAACACCTATCTGATTTATTCATCCTGAAAGAAAAAATCCAGGCCAACAAAAAAGAGGATCTCGACATGCCTTTGACCAAAGAAGAACGCGCCGAACTGGTAAAAGAAATTAACGAAGGTTTAGCCGCTAATATCGCTAATGCAGTAGCAGAAGCATTAAAACCAGTACAGGCAAGCGTAGAAGAATTACAGACCAATCAGAAAGCAATTAAAGAAGAAATTGCAGCCAACGCAAATAAAGAAGTCGAAGAAAAACGCGCCGCAGTAGCAAAAGTTCACGGCGAAATTGTTGCTAACGCTTTGAGTGGTGAAGCGTTAGAGGAAATGTTTAAAAACCTGGGCAAAGCCGCGCCGCTGGCAACCAATGCCGCTGATGAAGGCAAAAAAGGCGAAGTACCAGACTTTAACACTTATTTCTAATTAAGAGGGGATCACAATGTTTCGTTTTCGTCGTGTAAATATTGATGGTAAATCCATTACCGAAACCTACGCAGCAGGCGAAGAAGTATTGCCGGGAAAACTGGTTGCCCTGGTTGATGGTGTGTTCGTAAACGCTACTGACGCAACGGGCCGCCTGTATATCGTTAACCCTGCATACCATGAAGGAAAAGGTATTGGTGACGCCATCGCAGCAGGTGAAACGGTTGTAGCTGATTACGTGGAAGAAGGTCGCGAGTTCGCTATGCGCCTTGATGCTGGTGAATACGTGAAAGACCAGGCTATCAAGCTGGGTGAAGTAACCGTTGCTTTCTGCCAGGAAAACGTCACCTTAGAAGACGTTGATTTCGTCCGCGTCCGCATTGCTTAATTTAAAAGGGGAAAAACATGTACTTTACTAAAGAAAATTTAGCCGCTAATAGCCGCCTTCAAGCGCATTGGGCTGAACTGTGGGCGCAACGTAATATCTTCAACGTTCAGCATAACGCCATGATTGCAGCTAACAAAGCAAACATGACCACTGAAATGTTGGCATGTAACGCCGTCGGCGGCTTCGAGAAAGAATTCTGGAAAGAAATCGATAACCAGATCATCGAACTGAACACCGAAGAAATCGGTATCGAGATCGTCAACGACCTGATGGCTGTACAAACCGTACTGCCTATCGGTAAAACGCTGAAAATGTACAGCGTGGCTGGCGATATTAACGATGAGGTCGTAATGTCTATGGACGGTCAAGTTCCGCATGGCTTCGACCACACCGAATACGGTAGCGATGGCGACCCGATCCCGATGTTCGCAGCGGGTTACGGTGTTAACTGGCGTCATGCCGCTGGCCTGAATACCGTAGGCATTGACCTTGCACTGGATAGCCAGCGCCTGAAACTGAAAAAATTCAACAAAGCACGCGTCGATTTTTATCTGAACGGCAATGAACGCATGGTTGTTGATGGTCATAAAGCAATGGGCCTGAAAAACCACAAAAACACTCAACAGCTTACTTTGACCATTGACCTGACTACCGCAGGCTTTGAAGAGATTATCGATTTCTTCACCGTTGGTGAATTCGGTGTACTGGCCCGCAACAACTTCGTTGCTAAATACGATCGTCTGTGGGTATCCCCGGAAATCATGGCTAACCTGGCACGTCCGCACATCGTTAACGGTGCTATCGTTGGTAGTGTTCTGGATATTATCAAACCGTTTGCCCCGGTTGGTGAAATTACTCAGACCTTCGCCCTGAAAGGCAACGAAATTCTCGGCTATCAACGCCGTAAAGATGTAGTTACCCCACTGATCGGTATGACTACTGGTGTAGTACCGCTGCCGCGTATGATGCCGACCGACAACTATAACTTCCGCATCATGTCAGCAGAAGGTTTACAAATCACTTCCGACATGCTGGGCCGTTCCGGTGTCGTTTACGGTCACGAATAATCTATCTGTTTCCTGTAACTCCCCGGCGCGATGCCGGGGATTTTTTTTGTATGTGGAGCAAACAAAATGGTCACTACAGAACAGGCGCGGGAATATCTTGAAAGCCAGGGTATTGACCTGCCAGACATTATCTTGTCTTTGATGGTGGAGCAGGCTAACAGCGTTAATGAATGCCTTGATGCCAATTATCCGGCCTCCACTGCAACATTGATCCAACTTTACCTGATTGGCCTGTTAGGACTCACGCAGGCGAATAAATACGTTTCCTCACACACAGGCCCGAACGGCGCAAGCCAGTCTTACCGCTACGTTGATTTCAATAAAAAATGGAAGGCAGCTTGCTCGTTGCTTCGCTCAATTGACAAACATAATTGCACAGCCGAACTAATCCCGGCAGATCCCGAAGCTACCGCGCACGCCGGACTATGGATTGGTAAAAGCGGGAGGATGTAACCATGTGGAATGACCTAACGTTACCGAATCCGGTATTACCGAAGCTGTTTACCCGCGTATGGGTGAAGACTGACACCGGGCGACAGGTGGCGGCCTACCTCAATGATGCTGGTCAGTGGGTAATTCTTTGCCCGCGCGTGGCGAAAACCCATCCAAAAATTGTTAAGTGGAGCTATGGTTATGAGTAAGATCGCGCGATTCAGCTACAAGGCATTAGCCACCATTTACCCCGTGACGCATGACGACTGGACAAACTCCGATGTATACGGTGAGCCGTACCTGGTTAACTGTGCATGGGAGCGCACCGACGGCACAGCGACTGACTCAAACGGCAACGAGGTTAGCAATACGATAACCGTGTTTACCGAACTGCTTTACAATATGCAGCCAGTACAGCGCCCGGAAAAAGGCTGGATGATTGCCACTGGCGACACTACTGATATTCTCGATCCGCTGGCGGCTGGGGCCAATATTATTACCGGAATTGTTGAATGGGACATGAGCATGTTTAACGACACACCGGATTATAAAATTGTGACAGGGGGTTAATTATGCCGATTAAGGGAGTGAAGCGCGTAAGGGAGCGATTGAAGCAGGAATTAAAGGAAATAACCGACAAGAAGACGCATGAGGTTTTATGGCGTGTCGGTATGCTGGCTGGTGGCTTTGCTGCGAATATGACGCCAGTCGATACGGGTTTTTTAATCAACAGCCAGTTCCAATATATAGGCAAGACGGCGGAAGGCTTGCAATTGCGCCTGGGGTATACGGCCCGCTACGCCGAATGGGTGCATGATATGCCGGGCACATTAAAAGGCCAGCCGCGCGAAGATTTCGGTAAAACAAATAACCTTTCAGATTTCGGACCGAAACAGGTAATTAGTTTCGGCGGCGGTACTGGCAAGGATAAATATTGGGACCCAAACGCGGAGCCTGGATTTTTGCGTAAGGCATTCGAAGATCCTAACCACGCTGATGATATTTATAAAGAGATTGTAGAAGGTTACAAAGTATGAAGCGCAGCGAAGTCTACGACAATGTAAGGGATTGGATACAATCCCACGGATACGATGAGGGCTATATTTTGCAGGCCCGTTTCTGGAATGAGCGAAGTAATTCGAATAATGACAGATACATCGTAATCCAACAGAACGGCGGCGCACCGGGAGAGGAAGCCATTACCCGCGACTATTTTCGCATACTGGTTATTTCTGCGCGTAATGACGCAAATATCAGTGAAGTGGAAGACCTGGCGGACGCCATCCGGCAAAGTATGTTAAGTGAATTTAAAACTGATAAAATTACACTCATGAAGCCAACAGGCGCTATTCCGGTGATGCAGACAAGGGAAGGGCGCTTTATTTTCACAGTAGCTTTTCAGACCATCATATCTAGATAAGAGGTAAAATAACATGTCTCAAACTTGCGAAAAAGGCACATTTACAGGCCGCGACGTCGCGGTATTCTTCGCTATTGCTTGCCCGAATGCGAAGCCAGCCGATGAGGAATACCAGGCATTAGGCATGATGCGCGGTAAAACGCTTTCCGTTGAATGGGAAACTGCCGACGCCACCGCTGATAAATCAGCAGATTACACAAAGGAATCAATGGTAACTTACAAATCTGTTACCTTCTCCGGTGATGGCGTATCCCGTACCGAAGAAATCCATAACCAGAAGGCACTAAAACGTCACGTAATGACGCCAGGCGAGGCCACTGGTAATCAGCCGTATGTGTGGTTGAAAATTGTTTCCCCGCTTGATGTGACCGAAGGCCCATTTCTTTGCACCAGCTTTGAAGAGGAAAATCCTCACGATGATGTTTCTACCTGGTCTATTGAATGTTCAAGCGCCGGACAAGTAGGCGTTGATGATCTTCCGGTAGAAGAAGACGCCGGAACAGAAGAAGAACAGCAAACCGAATAACATTTGATGGGGCCATCCGGCCCCTTTCTTTTAGGGTGATAATTATGATTCATGTTCGTACCGGACAATTTGCGGCGGTGGTGGATAATAAACGCTACGTGTTTAACCCCTGCTTCGCTGCAATGGCGAAAATTGGCGGCGATCGTGAGCTTGTCCAGTTATTCGCAACCATTCACGGTAGCAAGTATCCCTCCCGCCTGCCTAACGATCCAGACCTCCGTAATCGCATTCTGGCGCGGTGTTATGGTGAGATAGTGCAATCGTCCATCCATATCCTGAAATGTTGCTCTGACGACGATATAACAGACCTGGTGGGCGAATGTCGATTTACTCCTGCGGGCAAGCTACGACAGAAACCCGGATTAATGCCAACCGAAGATATTATCACGCTGGCACAGCATTGCATGTACCACGGTCTAATCGGTGACGGGCCGGAAGAAGACGCCGGAGAGATCCCGGAAGGGGAATATAAGCCAGCCTTTAACGTGCTGGAATTCGTTTATTCTGCCGTTGCTCACCTGGGATTATCTGAATCGGAAGCATGGGCCATGACCATGACCGGATATAGGGCCGCTGTACGCGCTAAAATGCCGCCAGACGCGAAAAACGAGAAAGCTAAACCAAACGTTCAGATAAATAAACAGGTTTATGACGAGCGAATGGAGGCCGCTAGAAAGGCACTGGAAAGAATGAAAAATCGCAGGCAGAAAAAAGCCCGGTAGATCCGGGCGTTTTGTTTATTAGGCCGCGCCAGCGTTGATTCTGTTATGGATTGCGTGCCCCTTTATTTCTCCATGTCTGAACACTTCCGCGACTTCGGGATCTTTATTTTCCGCTTTCAATGCTTCGTATTTTTCGTGTATTTTTCTTGCTTTAACTATTTCCTTGTCAAGAAATGGTATTAAGGCTTTTTGTTTACACGCCATGTCAAAAATAATTTCTTTATACCCCGTACCGTCACCGTGTCTTATGTCGTACAGGTGCGCGGCGTGAGCGCATTCATAAATAGCCTTATCCATTTTATCGTCGGCGTGGGCGTTAAATGCAAAACCAACCAGCGCCACCATCATTACTACTTTCGCTAACCGTTTCATAAAACACCCCGTTAAATATCAGCAATTTTTACAATGTTTTTGTCTTTAATGATTCTATTGCCGACTTGAAACCCTTTAACTAATCTCAACCAGGCTTCCTTTTGTGCTGGGTGATCAATGTGCTCCCATTCCTTGTTATTGTTTCTCCCGGCGTACACTTCGCCGTCGATGATTTTAAATTGTTCGCCTTTGTGGAAGCCACCAATTTTTTCATAGATACCATCATAACGTTTCATAAAACACCCCCACTTAATTGTTTTGTTTAACTATCTTTTCCTTTGACTTCCTTATACAAAATGGAGTCGGTAAAGTAAAGCCATTTTGTATAAAATAGAGGCACAGATCACATTTTGTATGAGGTTAAATCATGGCTACCAGTTTAGGTACAATTTATTACGAGATCGACGCCAAAACAGGGCAACTCCTTGTCGTACAGCGACAGGCCGATCAGACATTCGACAGTATCGAGCGCGGCGCAAAACGTGCTGACCGCCAGGTTAATACACTGAAAACATCAATCAAAGCACTGACCAGGGTTATCCACCTGTTAGTCGCAGCGGAGGCCGTGCGCCAGTTTATTGACATGGCAGAGCAGGCAAAACAGCTACGCATAAAAATCAAAATGCTGACAGGTGACGCAGAAAGCGCAAACCGGGTTTTTGATGGCCTTAAATCTATCGCTCACCAGACCGGGCAAAGTATTAAAGATACAACCGACCTATGGCAAGGTTTAGCCATCTCATTAAAAAATACATCTGCCACCGAAGGGCAGATCCTTAATCTGGTAGGCACGCTTCAAAAAATGGGGGCGTTAGGCGGGGCATCAGCCGAACAAATGTCTAACTCCATGCGCCAATTCCGGCAGGCGGTTGACGGCGGCGTACTGCGTGCGGAAGAATTTAACAGTTTACTGGAAAACACCCCAACCATCGTACAAACAATGGCAAAACAAATGGGGTTATCAATGGGCCAGTTCCGCGCCGAAATGCTGGAAGGTAAGATCACCGCTGAAAGAATGGTCAACGCTATCCAGGCGGCAACGAAAGAAACAAACGAGCAATTTGAACAACTCCCGCGCACGTCCGGCGTTGCGTTCAATTCGCTAAAAATCGAAGTCATGGGACTGGTTGAAAAACTCGATGATCTATTAGGCGTGTCAGACAGAGTGGTCACTATCCTGGATAATACTGCCACTGGTGGACGATGGCTGGGCGAAAAAGTGAGTTTTGCAGCTAACTGCTTTAATACATTGAAGCGCGCTGGAGGTGAGTTTATCGACATGTTTGATGATGTTGCGGTTAAGGCTAAGGAGGTTGCCGACAAGATCATCGAAATGGTGACGCCAATTAAGGCAATGATGGATGCTTATAAGTGGGCGAAGGAATTGGTCGGAAAAAGCAAGGATGAATATAACAGCGATCCGTTCAAGAAATACGGTAAACGCTTAGGTTGGGCGATGTTAGCATGGGAAGACCATCAAGGAATGCTTAAACGCACAGAAGAAGCGCAGAAGGAAGAACAAGCCTCAAATAATGATGGCAGTATCACCGGATTTGACAAACCAGTTGGCAAGCCGAAAAAACAGAAGAAAGCGAAAAAATCAGACTATGACCGCTTAGGCGATCAGGGTATCAGTGTTTCCGACCAGTACAACAAAGACGCCGCCGCCATGCGCAAAGCATTAAAGAGCGGCATGGCCATTGATGCTGCCTTCGCCCAGGGCAAAATCACGCTCCTTGAATACAAAGGCGCTATGAAGGGCATAAGAGAAGAAAGGGATCGCACGCTGGCTGGACTTGAAGCCGAAGCCTTGCAAGATAAATGGGATAACATGATTAATCCTATGGATAAACTCAAAGGGCAAGTAGATCCCATTCAGCAGGCGCAAAATGAATGGGCCATCCGTAAGCAAATGTTGTTAGATCTGAACGCCTCAGAGGCACAAATCCGGGCTGAACAACTCCAGCATGAGCAAACCATCGCCAACCTGAAGTGGGAACAATGGCAGGCGCAAAGCGATACTAACGCCCTAATAGGCGATTGCGTCAGCGGCTTAAAAGGCGGCATGAGCAACGCTATCACCGGATTATTGAACGGTACGCAATCCCTCAGTGAGATGTTTGCTAACCTGGGAAGCAATATACTCGGTACGGTGGGTAACAGGCTTGCCGACATTGCCGGGAACTGGATAGCCGATCAAATCATGATGGAAAGTCAGAGTAAGGCAACGCAAGCCAGCACCACGGCTGGCGCGGTAGCGGCGCAAGGTCAGATTGCAGCGGCAGCGGCCCCGGCGGCAGCGGCGACAGCGGCGTCAACTGGCGGTAGCTGGGCGGCGGCTGGCGCGGCGGCACTATCCGCGATCATGTCACTGGCGACGTCGATTTTCGGCGGCGGGCGCTACAACGGCGGCGCGGTTAACGGTGGCAATCTTTACAGGGTTGGTGAGCACGGTATACCAGAACTGTTTACTACCACTGGCGGGAAACAGTACATGATCCCCGGTGAAGGTGGGCGTGTTACACCAGGCCGCGACCTGGGCGGCAGCGGTGGCATCAACATGCCTGTCAGTATCACAGTTCAAACGACAAACGGTTTTAGTGATGATGATAGCCGCAGACTTGAAGACACAATGAAGCGCGTAGCTATGAGTGTAGTCAGAGAACAAAGCACGCGTCCTGGCGGCATATTGCAACCACGCCGCAAATAAACAAAACCCCGGTACAATGCCGGGGTTATCTTTTATTCAACTTCGTCGTTTTTAAATTCGTTGTTTACATAAAGCTGTAATGCTTTTATTAGTTCGGCGGCTTGCTTTTTGTCTATTACGATAAGTTCGCAGTCGCTTTCAAGCCATAATCTTTCGTCATACTCAATGCTAAGAGTGATTCGCCTACATTCTTCCGTTTCATTAATAATCATCATTTACCCCTATAATCGACCATTCCGCGCGACATATCCCCTTCCGAAAATCACCTGCCAAATATTCCAGATCTCCCGCCATGTAAATTTATCATCTTCCATATCCCACCTCACTTATGGCAACCGCGCACGCCGCATAATTCATTGTATTTGTGGTGTTCAACAATTAACCAAACCTTTAAGTCCTGACTGTAAAGCCGCCAGTCGGGGTTAATATCCATTTTGTAGCCGTATCCATCGCGTAATTTTTTGGGGTAGGCTTCTTTTCTCAGGAAAGCGTTTAATAAAGCCTTACCTTTTTTGATGATCCGGTCCTGTGCGTTTTTCTGTGCTTTCAGGTTTTTATCAATCGCTACCAGTTTCATAGCCCACCCCCATCATCCTTAGTTGACCGCTTTCAGGTAGAAATCCCGATATTCGTTTGCTTTCACGTTCATGTAGAACTGGCCCATTTTGAACGCATCATCGAAGCCTTTAACAATCGCTACTTCTACTTGTTCGAATGCGTCGTTAAGCATTACGACTGCGTAGTGTTTATCGTTGCCTTTCATCTTGGGCCTCCTTTGTTGGTACTGCTTTCTTCTTGCTTTCTATATACATCTTGTTGCGTCCTGTGTGAAGCCATTTTGTAAACTGGTTATAATTCTTGTGATGAATATCTCATTTTTCGCGTAGCAACGCGTAAAGATGTACACAAAATGTAACTTATAGGGGGAAGTATGCCGGAAGTGTTTACCTGGACGCCGCAGCGAAGCTACAGCGTAACCAGGGAGCCAAACGTATCGGTCGTCAAGCTGGGTGATGGTTATGAGCAACGCCAGGTTAAGGGGATTAATCCCTTGCTCGACGACTACAGCGTGGTTTTTAAAGGTTCGAGCGCCGGATGTGGTGACGCTGGCAATCCAGCGGTCCAGGCAGAGGCGTTTTTACGGGCGCGCGGCGCGGTCGAGGCGTTTTACTGGACACCATCAATGGATGGGGAGCAAAGGCTTTTTGTCTGCCGAAAATGGAACATGACGAAAGACGGCCCTGTATACACGCTAACCGCGACATTTGAACAAGTTATCAATTAAGGGGGCAACATGTACGGGATGTGCGTTAAGACGGGCGATGAATCATTTACGCTATTCGAAGACTATCAGATCGATAACCTCACGGTAGTGAGTGACAAGGGCGACACCTGGTATCTGCATGACTACGGCGACGGGTATGTGGGATGCAGATCATACGAAGGGAAGGAGTATTTATTTCTGATTGAGGGCGTTTAATATGCTGATTGATGGTTTAGTAATGGTATTCATTATCGCGGTAGGTATGGCTATTTTTTACGAAATCGATAGCCGGAACGACAAATAAAATAACACCCCGCCGGAGCGGGGTTTTTCGTGTTAGAAGTTCATGTGCATCAATCCCATTGGGTGAGCGTGTGCCATATTCTCAGCTATTGCGCACCAGTCCAAATCCGCAGCGTGTACGCCAAATACTATCAATCCCATTGCTATTAGTGCTAAAACTTCGATTTTCATGATTCACTCCGTTAATTCAGAAAGGCATAAACAATGGCGATTGCGCCAGCCACTACCAGAACATTTTCAATTACTTCGTCCACTCTATTCATTTAAGGCAACTCCACTTCGTTGAATGTAACAAGCACCCCTTGATTTTCTTTGTTAATGATTATGAAAGAATTAATTGAGGGTAAGTATTTTTCTACTCGGTAAACATCGCCAATATCTAAGCTAAAATATTCTGTTAGCTCCTTATTGTTCCCCTTAGTAAAACCAGTAAACCTGACTGTTTCTTGCCCGTCGTACTTTAACATATGCGGTCCTACAGGTTATCACGCAGATAATTAACGCCCTTGTCAGTGACGAATGAATGATTAACCTGGTTTTCATCCGTCATGATGATGAATAACTTTTCCTGCAAATATTTCGCTTTCGGGTACAGCGTTAAACAGACCTGGTACAAAATCCCGCGCTCAATCAGCAAATCAATAAATTCGTGCTCATGATAACCGATAAGGCGGGCGGCTTGTTTCAACGTGTATACATAGTCTCCGTGATTACGCCGCGCCATACTGCCACCTTATTTATTGAAAGCGCCCAGGTTATCGATGCAGAAATCTTTTGCCGCTTTTTCGTATTCCTGTTTTGCTTTCGGGTCGTCTGCCGGGAAACCGTGCGCGTGTATTTCCGGGCAAGATTGATCCATAGAATCCGCAAGGTTTTCTTTAAAACAAGCATTGTTATCAATATCGTATTTCATATCTTCCACCTTTTCCGCTATTTGTACTGGAGTGACCACATAGTCGCGGGCATTAGACCAACATCGCAGCAGTTCTCGCCCTTCCGTATGTGCTTTAACGTCTGTGTCATATAAACCTATACATTCCCAATTGCACCGATCCGTAAACACTTCGAGCTTATATTTTTGCATCCTACTGATCCCCGTTTTTAATCGGTTTAATCCGGTAGCCCAGGACGCGATCATCTTTTTCTGACAGGTCGAGAGCTGTTTCCAATGCGTCGCTGGGATTATCGAATTCAGCCTCAACATCACGCCCGCTACTCATAAACAAGGTTAGCCGCCATAGCTTATCGTTCATCCCGTACCCCTTTTATGCCGTTTTGTTAACTTCCCCTTCGTTTGAGTAAAATATACATATTGTAAAAATCGCGATCAATCCATTTTGGCGCGATTTAGCGTGACGCAGATCACAAAATCGAAAGGTGAGAAAATGCGCAATATACCTACAGAGATGATTATTGATTCCGTCGATGCGGGAGTCGGCGCAATCATTGACTTGTTCGAACTGGACCTTACGCCCCTGGGAGGCGAGGTTATCCGCTTCCATTCCGGCGCGAACGGCTATTACGGCCCGGTTATCTGGAAGGGCGTAGCTTACAACAGCTACCCGATCGAGGCGACAGGCTTCGAAATGAAAAACGAGGGTGTTTATTCACGGCCCCAAATGGCTGTAGCCAACATTGAAGGGCTTATTACCGGAATGAACACCGATTACAACGACCTTCGGGGGATGAAGGTAACGCGCCGCCAGGTGGAGGTAAAATATCTGGATGCCATTAACTTCCCTAATGGCAATCCCGATGCAGATCCATCTATTGAAGCGGTATCGGTTTACGTCATTGAAGCTATGAGCGAAGAAACCGCCGACCAGGTGCAATATGAACTGGCAACGCCAATTGATGAAGATAAAGCCATTATCCCTGGCCGCACCATTCTTGCGGACGTTTGCCAGTGGCAATACAAAGGTGATGGATGTGGTTACGCTGGCGGGCCAGTTGCAACAGACAAAGACGTTCCGACTAATGATCCAACATTAGATCGGTGCAGCCACCGCTTGAGCGGTTGCCGTTTACGTTTCCCGCGCCCGGCGGCACTGCCAATCTCCTGTTTTCCGGGGTCCAGTAAGGTAGGTTAATCATGGCGATGGAAGACAAAATGTTGCGTTATGCCGCCGCACACCCGCTTGAGGAAGTATGCGGACTGGTGATAGATGATGAATATTTTTTTTCGTGCGCTAACGTGTCTGAAACGCCGTACAACAGCTTTAAGATTTCGCCGGACGATTACATCAAAGCGGACGAATTGGGCGTTATAACCGCCGTTTTCCACTCCCACGTTGATGATATTCCGGTATTGTCGGCACGGGATCGACAACAGCAAGTTATTTCCGGGCTACCCTGGTTTTTGTGTTCCGGCGGCAGGATTAAAAGATTTCGCCCGGTGGCGCACCTGTTAGGCCGTAAGTTTGTGCACGGCGTAACGGATTGTTACACGCTTTTCCGGGATGCCTATCACCTTTGTGGTGTGGATCTACCGGACTTCGAGCGCCTTGATGGCTGGTGGTTGCGCGGTGAAAACCTGTATTTAAAAAACTTGCCGCTAAACGGGTTTTTCCAGGTTGACGCGCAAAACATCCAGCCGGGTGATGTGATTATCAGGCAACCATTTAAAGGCGCGGACCCATGTCACGCGATGGTTTACCTGGGTGATAACACGGTTTTGCATCATGACCATGCCGGACTATTGAGCCGCCGCGAGCAAATGCGGCCCGCATATGTTCGACAAACGCATTCAATATGGAGATCTGATAAATGCTCAAATTTAGATTTACGGGCAATCTTCGAAGATATTTCAGCAAGGTGTGTTTAAACGTCAATACACCTGCGCAGGGGCTTCGCTTATTGACCGCGCAGAATCAGGAATTTAAACGGGCGTTTTTAAGTACGCCATTACGGTTACGGATTGCCGGAAAGGATTACGACGCGAAAACCGCGCCAGCCGCCGTTAATAATGAATATCCCGACGGAACAACAATTATTGTTGCGCCAGTGGTAGAAGGTGGTATTGCAGGGATTGGGGTGGTTGGCTGGCTGTTAATTGGCCTTTCCGTTGCGAGTATTGCGTTTTCAATTTTTATGGCCCGAAACATGAAAGTGAAAACATCAGCAGAAAGTGCGCAGGATAACAGCATTACAAACAACAGTTACACCAGTGTAGAAAACAGAGTAGGGCAAGGCCGACCCGTACCAATTTTACTTGGCGAAATGAAAATCGGGTCGAACGTTGGATCGTTGGGTATTGATACAACCAACAATAAAGACGCCTTAGACGTTGTAAGTTAATAGGGGGTTATTATGGGCGGCGGCGGTGGTAAAGCAAAAACACCAACATTAATAAACGACAATTTATTTCATAAGCAATTTTACCGGGTTCTGGATATATTGAGTGAAGGGCCGATTTACGGTCCGGTCAATACCGCTGCCCCGTTAAACTGCGTAATGCTTAATGACACACCTGTTACGGATGCCGTGGGTAATACCAGTATCCCAGGCGTTAGCGTCGCCTGGCGTCCGGGTACTGCCGACCAGTCACCGATCAACGGCTTCAACGCCATTGAATCTACGGTAATGGTTAACGCGCAGGTGAAATATGACACGCCACTGGTAAGGACGGTATCAGATCCGAACGTGACGCGCGTCCGGTTGAATATTGGCGTGGATTCACTGGTGGAAAGTGACAGCGAATCAAACCAGCATGAAACATCAGTTTTTATGGCGATTGATGTAAAACCATCATCATCATCAATCTGGTCGGCGATTAAGGCCGTGCAAATCGGTCCGGGTAAGATTAGCGGTGAATATCTGGAATCACACATCATTGATGCGCCGGACGAAAAACCGTTCGATATTCGCGTTCGCCGCATAACACCTGACAGCACGGGCGATCTATTGCAGAATGATACCCGCTGGAATAGCTACAGTGAAATTATCGACGATAACTTGTCTTATCCTCACACCGCTGTAGCGGGCGCGGTGATTGATCATGACCAGTATACCGACACGCCGACACGCACTTATCACATGCGTGGCCTGATTGTTGATGTACCGGATAACTACGATCCGGAAACGCGCACTTATTCCGGTTTATGGCTGGGCGGGATGAAACAGGTGTACACCAATAACCCAGCGTGGATCTTCCGGTATCTGGTTAAAAACGAGCGTTTTGGCCTTGCCCGCCATGCTGGTTATATTGACGTTGACGACGGCGCATTATACACGCTTTCCCAATACTGCGATCAGTTGGTTGACGATGGTTATGGCGGCCTTGAGCCGCGCGTGACGCTTAATGCATACATTACGGAGCAAATGAGCGCCCGCGACTTACTGGACAACATTGCCGGAATGTTCCGGGGGATTGCGTTATGGGACGGTCAAACACTTACTGTAATGCTCGATGCACCGCAAGATCCGATTGCAACCATCACAAACGCAAACGTCGTTGATGGTGCATTCACCCGTTCAAGCATTGCGCGTGCGGAATGTTACAACGCCGTGATTGTATCCTGGACTGATCCGGAAAACGGCTGGGAGCAATCAAAAGAGTATGTAGCGGATGATGAGCTAATCGCCCGCGATGGTTACAATGAAACCACACTGGAGGCGTTCGGCTGTACATCACGCGGGCAAGCGTACCGCGCGGGCAAATGGCTGATAGAAACAGCAAAACGCGAGCCGTCGAAATTCACGTTTAAAATGGCCCGTGACGCGATTCACTTTACACCAGGGGATATTATCGAGATTCTCGATAATAACCGTGCTGGCGCGCGTTTAGGCGGTCGTATCGTGGCGAATAACGGGAACGTGATAACGGTTGATAAGGTTGATAGCGAGTACATTACGGCAGGCGACACCATCAGCTTGCTCGATAGCGATGGTAAATTTAAAAAACACCAGATCACCGGAGTGAATGGAAACGAGATCACCTTAGCGGCGGCCCCGGCATGGATTCGGAACGGTACTGTATTTGCTGTATCAACCGAAGCGGCAAAACCCGTTTTATGTCGAATCACTAGCGTAGCCGAAACCGAAAATAACAGCGTATACACCATTGAGGCCGCGCAGCACGATCCGAACAAGCAAGCGGTTGTCGATGAGGGCGCAATCTTTGAGGTTAACAGCGACACGCTGAATCACTTCCGTGTACCGAACATCGAAAACCTGAAAGTGATAAACATTGGATCGGAAACAGTTCAATGCCGCGCCACCTGGGAAACTCAAACCACTACCCGCGCATTAACCTTTGAGATCCGCATTTATGACACCGACGGGCGCGTGGTGGCGAGCTACGAAACGCAAAATTACCGGTATGACTTTTTCGGCCTTGAGTGCGGTAATTATTCGCTTGGTATTCGTGGGCGCAATGACACCGGGATGAAGGGAGCGGAAACACTGGTAGATCTTATTGTTGGTGCGCCTGCCGCGCCGACTGGTGTTAATTGGGTGCCAGGTGTTTTTCAGGCGACTGTTTACCCGATCAGCAACAGCACGCTAACGACTGATACTACTTACGAATTCTATTACGCTGGAGAAAACCAGATTACTGACTTCTCACTGGTAACAACATCAGCGCAATTTTCCGGGCGCGGCTATCAGTGGACTTTTGGCGGGATGGCAACGGGCCACACGTATTACGTTTACGTGCGCACAAAAAACGCTTTCGGCGTATCTGACTTTATCGAAGCCAGTGGTAAGCCGTCCGAAAACTTCGAAGAAATCACGGATGCCGTGCTGAATGAAGTTATGGAGGGTGAGCAATTTCAGGACATGATTAAAGAAACCATCGACGAGGTAACAGGCGGCTTGATGGGCGATGTGGAAGAACTGAAACAAACCACGGTAGATATTGACCAGGCTGTTACCGATCTGAAAGAATCGACCGCAGACCTGGAAGAACGCGTGAAAAACAATGAGGATGGAATTGGAGAACATGAAAGCCAGATCAACGAAATCAGCGTCGAGTTAACTGAACAGGAAAATGAACTAATCCAGACACGCGCCAGCCTGCAAAACGCAGCTATTGCGCTTATGAATAACTCACTGGCTAACACCAGCACGCGCACCACGTTGACGGCACAGTATAAAAACCAGAAAGCAGAAACGAAGGCGGAGATTGAGCGCATCGACACTGTGATCGCTACAGAGAAAGAAGCGACCGCGCAGGCGCTTACGACACTCGAAAGCAAGGTCAATGACGAAATCAGCGCCAACGTAACCGAACTGCAACAAACCATTGCAACGCTTGAAAGTTCGACAAGCCAGTCGATCGAAAAATTAGAAAGCCAGGTCAACGAAGATATTCAGGCAAGCATAACGGAGATTAACCAGACGATCACCGATCTGGAATCATCCACATCTGAATCTATTAGCAACCTTGAGGCTAAAGTAGATGGTGATATATCGTCAGCAATAAGCAACATGGAGCAAGCACTCGCTACCCACGAAAAAGCCAACGCTACGCAGTTTAATAGCCTGCAAAGTCAGATTGATGAGAATGAGGCTGCAATCACTGAAACTAATCAGACGATCGCAACCAATGAACAAGCAACCGCGCAGAAGCTGGAGCAACTACAGGCGCAAATAGACGACGATGTGGCGGCAGCTATTACCGAAATGCAATCCGCGCTTGCCACCCATGAACAAGCTAATGCTACTCAGTTTGCGGAAATTAGCGCATCGCTGGAAGCAAACGAGGCGTCGATCACGGAGTGGAGCGAAGCGTTTACAACCTATAAGGAATCGACCGCCACGCAGATTGAAAGTATTACGGCGTCAATCGAGGGGCAATCGGTATCAATTGAGGAAAATAAAACCGCCATCGCTGGCCTTGAAACCGACATGTCGGCAACGTGGAGCGTTAAGATCGCCGCAGACAACAACGGCATGAAATATTTTTCCGGGATCTCGCTTGGCTTGACTGGCAGCGGTACGAGTACGCAATCGCAATGTATTTTCCTTGCTGACCGCTTTGTATTAATGACAGCGGCAAACGGCACATATACAACGCCTTTCTATGTCACAAATGGTGCAATGTATGTGCGCGAAGCGTTTATTAAAGACGCCTCAATCACTAACGCGAAAATTGGATCTTACATCCAGTCAAATAACTATGTTTCCGGTAGTACTGGCTGGAAGCTGGATAAATCCGGTACATTCGAAAACTACGGATCAGTAAGCGGTGAAGGAGCGATGAAATGGACGAACACAACAATCTCTGTCAGAGATGGAAATAGCGTGTTACGCGTCCAGATTGGGCGAATTACCGGATCATGGTAAAATCAAGGGGCCGACTTGTTCGGCCTCAGTTTTATTAAGGAGGTGAAATTATGGCTACTTTCGGCATAGCGACCTGGGACGCCAACGGCAATCCTAATAACTATGGAATCAAACCTTCCGTCGTGGTTGGCTATATTTCCTTGTCTTCCGGGCAAGTATCCGGCACATATTCTTTTACCGTTCCAACCGGGTGCAAATTATCTTATGGCGTGGCGCTTGATTATGGTACAACATCGTCAACGCGCAGAAAGATTAGTATTTCCGGCGGCACTGTTTCCATTTCCTCAGCAGGGGATACGGTAGGGGCTGATATATGGCCCGCATCACAATGTGACCTGATTATTTTTACGGAGATTGCATAATGGCTACTTTTGGCGCTTATTTACGCCTGGATAATGGCAATATTTTTGTGACGCCGGATTCTACCCCGATGTGTTTATATTCGCGGGTGGCCTTAAATTCCAGCCAGCAACAAACGATCGCTGTACCCGACGGCAAGCCTGTAATGGTATTCATCAAAAACACCGACGACACCGCCACGGGGCTTGCTTATCGCGCATCATCATCTACGGTAGTGATCCCGCCTGGTAACGGGTATGCGTATATATTCAGCATCTTCCCGCCATCGCTGCCGAGATGGGGGATGGCTATCTGGAACGCTTCCGGGGAATTGGTACTGACCAATGAATCAAAAATATTAACCGACCTTGTTACAGTAGGCACGGCGGGATCGAGCGGGGGGATTTATATCGATCAAACATTATCAGGATCTTATGCGGTAGTGCCTCAGATATTAGGGGCCGTTGTAGGTATGGGTTCTGCAACAATATATACAGAGGCATACTACAACGGCAGCACTACACGAATTCGCGGAAAACAGGTTGGTAGCTTGCAGCAGGCTTACAGCTACATTAACCACGGGAACGCTATCACCGCCATTAAAACCGACGCCTATGATTAATTCAGTTCCGGGCAATCCGTTTTCTTGAAGTGGTCAACGCTCACCCATTGGAAATTGAACGGATACCCGGCCTTAACCATTTTGTGACCGCCAACATCTGCAACGCCAAAGACTGCAACCGCATATTCATTACCGCCAGTTTGATAGATTGCTGTACATTCACGTTTTGGCATATCAGCACAACCAACCAGACCAGCAACCATTGCAGCGATAGCGATATTTTTTAAACCTTTCATTGTCTTACCCTCCGTTGTTTCGTTGGTTGTAGTATCCATAAACCGCATTTTTACAACATTGATGTAAATCAACAAACACATTTTGTATAAACCAGAAATGTAACATAGATCACAAAATGGTAGAATTATTCCGTTAATTAACATAATGGAGTCATTGCAATGATCTACACCATTGGAAGCATTGCCGTATCCGGTAACACGCTGACCGGGACGGGTACGAATTTTAAAGCGCCGCTATCCATGATCCGCGTGGGGTGTACTGTTATCGTAAAAAGTAACCCCATTCAGATCTTTTCTATCACTGAAATTGTCAGTGAAACGGAATTGTCTGTAACCCCGGCAGCATCACCGGATATTCCGGCGGGTACTGCTTACAGTATTTTGCTGTGCGATTCGATCTCGGTTGACGGGCTGGCCCAGGACGTAGCGGAGGCATTGCGCTATTTCACCGGACAAGAATCAGAGATCTATGCTGCCGTCGAATACTGGAAAAATTATGGTGATGCCGCGCAGGTTGAAGCACTGTTAGCCGCTATTCAGGCAGAAACAGCGCAATCAAACGCCAACGCCGCCGCGACCGCCGCAGACGTTGAAACAACCGCCGCCGCGCGGGATGAAGCTATTACCGCGAAAAATGCCGCAGAAGATTACAGCGTACTGGCTGGGAAACATGCCGCCACCGCCACCACGCAGGCGACCACGGCAACCGAACAAGCCACCATCGCCACTAATGCCGCCAGCGCCGCGCAGACCGCGCAGACCGCTACCGAAACGGCCCGTGACGAAGCCGCCGCGCAAGCAACCGTCGCAACTGAACAGGCAGCCGTAGCGACCGAACAAGCCACCGCCGCCGCGGCCGCCGCCGCAGAGGCAAAAGATCATCGCGGCACGGCGTACATCTGGATGAATAACGCCGCAGAATCAGCGACCACAGCAACCGAACAAGCCACCATCGCTACAGAAGCCGCCACTGCTGCCGAAACAAGCGCCGCCAATGTTGCAGAAGACGAACAAGAAATTGCAGCTAATGCCGCCGCCGCCGCAGAATCAGCCACCGCCGCCGCACTTTCGGAAGCGAACGCCAAAACCTACATGGAGCAAGCAAAATCACTATCAGAAGATTCACTATCTCTTATTGGCCTGGGTGCTGATCGCCGTGATTGGCCTGATTGCACAGTTAACCCATCAGCCTATATTGGCTTTGTTCGTCTGGAAGAGGCGACCGCAACGGGTTTCCCGTCTATCGCTTCCGGTGAAGTCTACTTGGTAGGCTGGCTGGCACGCGGTGACGGCCTGATCATTAACGGCTGTTTTGTGGGAACTAACACGCGCTCACTTTATACATACATGTATAACAATGCCGATGGGACTTACGGCTGGACACGTCACGCCCGGAAGGATGAAGTAAGCCGCTTATTGCAGACGAGTAACTCAACAGGCGAAACGCAGTTATGGGACGGCGTGGGCCAAAATTACATCTTCGTGAATAATACGGGGTGGGGTGCTTATTCAGTTGATGGGGCAATTAAGTTAGGCATCAATTATGGTGGTACGGGCGGCGGTAACGCCGGACAAGCCCGCACAAATTTACAAGTAATGTACGAGCAAAAAACCGATCTTGCTGACACGGATCTGGATACGCTCACGGGCGAGTATTCCGGTTTTTATCGCCAAAAACTCAACGCGCAAGCTACTACTGATCGCCATTATCCGTGCAATAATGCGGGTGCGCTTGTTGTGATTGGGAATAGTGCTAATACTGATTCTGGATGCACGCAAATTTATTACCCTTATAACTATAATGCTTCGTTTTATCTTCGTAGTTTTGATGCGGCAACTTTCACATGGTCAGAATGGGCGCGTTTTCTTAGTTCTGGTGTGTTATTGGGTGACATTGGTCTAACTAACGCCCCGCGCGATTGCGCCGATATTTCCGGCAATCCCGCCGCTTACATTGGCTTTATTCGTATTCGCGAAGGCGTCACCGGATGGCCCGAAGACGTCGCGGACGGTGAAGCATATCTAACAGGCTTCATTAGCGTAAACGATGGTTCGCCATCATATACAGGCATTTTCCAGGGGTGGGGGACACGCTCGCTTTATACTTATCGTTGGAGTGAAAGCACTGGCCCACAATGGACGCGACACGCAAGAAAAAATGAGGTTAGTCGATTTAATCAAAGCGGCAGCAATCGGACAGTAGTTTATTCTATGGACGACTCGACAGCAGGGTGCTATCTTCAGCTCGACGCGACGGGCCGCTGGGGTTATTACAGTCCGGTTGATAATTGCTGGAAGGCGTTAGCTATTGAACAGGGCGGCACAGGGGCTGTAACAGTCGACGAAGCAAGAGAAAACTTAAAAGTAGATCGCCTTGCTCAATGGGGTAGTGAAACCTGGGTATATAACGCAGATTCATCTATGCGTTTAGGGCTTACTGGAACATCGTGGGGCTGTTATAGCGACACTCAATCAAAATGGATTCCGCTTGATTTATCACATGGTGGTACAGGTGCAAACGATGCAGCCACGGCCCGCACCAACCTTGCCGCTATGCACGAACAAAAAAGCTCACTAGCTGACACCGATCTGGATACGCTTACCGCCGCTTATTCCGGTGTTTACTGGCAGGGCGCATCATCAAAAGCAACAACCGAACTGCATTACCCATGCAAATATGGTGGTGCACTGGTTGTACTGAAAAACGGCAACTATACAAACGGGGCCACGCAATTATATTACCCGTACAATTCGACGGGTTTGTATTACATGCGCACCTATTACGCCAATTTGGAAACCTGGACGGATTGGGCTAAATTCGAATCCGATCCACTTATTCATGAAGAAGCACCATTTCCTGACGTATGGATACCGTTTAACGATTCACTTGATATGCTGGCAGGCTTCGCTCCTGGCTATAAGAAAGTAACGGTTAACGACGAAACCACATCCATCCCGTCGGATAAAGTGGTGGGCTTCGCCCGCGCCAGCACTGCGACTTATATTAATAAATCCGGTGTTTTAACCATTGCTGATATTGATGAGCCACGTTTCGAACGCGAGGGATTATTAATTGAAGGTACTCGCACAAACTTCTTTATTAACGGTAGCGTTCCTGCAAGTTGGGGCCGATCAACTAATATCACCGCTACAGCAGAAACTGACAGCTACGGTTTCCTGTACGGAAAATTCGTGATCGACGACAGTGCAGTTGGCGGTACTGGTGCTTGCAACATGGCATCAGTGATCACTGCTAACGTTATCGACACTACTCAGCACGATGAACAGTACGTCACGGTTTCTTGTCGTTTTCGTTCGTCAAGCGACGTCCGGTTGCGTATCCGTTTTGCTGGTGGTGAAGATACTTCCAGCCTGGCATTCCTGTGTGATGCGTATATCAAACTAAGCGACATGACTGTAACGAAAGCAGGCGGCGGTGCAGACAATATCACTGTTAGTGTAACAACAGACAACATCACCGGATGGAATCGCGCAGTGGTGACGTATAAATCAACCGTAACGCTGGTTACTGCACAAATTCAGCTTGCTCCGGTTAGCGCGTTCGTGTCCGGCGACTACATGGAACTAGCGACACCTCAAGTCGAGCTTGGCCCGAATGCATCATCGTATATTTGCTCAGGTTCAACTCCTTCTACCCGTGCGAGCGATCTAGTAAGCATTACGACTAAAAACAACCTTGCGCGTCCTCCGTTCAGTTTCCTGATCGAGCTTCACAAGGACTGGTTCAGAGCGCCAAACGCCGCGCCGCGTGTTTTTGATATTGCCAACGCTAATACGGGGCAGGGCGTTATCGCTGCGGTTAACCGTGGTAGCGATAAGTATTACATGTCTCTATCCAAAAGTGACGGAGCTTATATCAATTCCGCCGCCGCTTCCGTATTGCCAAATAAGGCCATTATTGGTGCGGTAGTTAAAGATGATGATACTTTCCATGTAATCATGAATGGTGTAGCCGTTGCAGATGCAACATGTTCTTACGGTGGAGTAACTCAGGACAAAAACATCAGATTCGGCGGTCAAACATCAACAGGTGAGCGCCACTTATTCGGACACATCCGCAATTTCCGTATCTGGCACAAAGCGCTAACCGACGGGCAATTATTCGAAAAGGTTTAAGGTGATAACATGCGAGATATTAGCTTACAGTTTACTGATAAACAACAATATAACGACATTGTGATTAATAGCGGCTGGCTGGACGCCCAGCCGTCAACCGTATTTATTGATGATATTGGTTTTGTTTTGGTATTCGACGATCCAGAAAGTGAAAACCCGGTTTTAATCGAGCGCAAAGGGTATTACGTCAACATGCGCATAACCAGTGACAACATTGATATTGCCCCGCTGGAAGACTTTATTGTTCCAGATCCGGGCGTCCGCGCATGGGCTTAATAGGGGGTAGTAATGAGCATTACAACAGAAGGTAAAGTGACCGCCGAAAAGGGTGTTTTTTCCGGTTATTCATTCACGGCGCAAGGGGTTGATGTTGTTAATAATACATTTTATTCCAAGCTCAAAGATTCGACTGGCGCAGTAATCGGCCAGGCTGAATTCAGATCAGGAGAAAACCAGGGCCAAGTAATTGTTCGCGATCTCACAACCGCCGCCGCACATAAATTCTTTAACTTTAACAAAGACGGCACGTTTCACTCGCCTGGCGGTCACGTTACCCACACTGGCGCGGATTGGAGCGGGCAAATATCCGATAACGTAAACAAATTTAAGCCTATGGCTGGCAGCACTAATGGGCCATCAGATCCGACCGTGTTCGGTGGTTTTCATGTTCAATTCAGCGGTAACTATGCTGTTCAGTTTGCCGGGCGCTTATCCCAATTTTGGGCCAGGACTTTTGAGGCTGGCACGGATAATGGCTGGAAGCGTTTATTAACCACAGACGACCTAAGCACATCCACTGACTTAACAGTCAACAGCCTGACTACCACATCAGCGGTTAGATCTGGTGGTGGCGATTTGCATATCATCGGCGACACGTCGAAACGCAGTGCGATGAATTGCGGCCTTACTGGTTACGACTCCACCGGAAAAAACATGGGCTGGTATCTTGGCACATATAAGAGCCAGACGTATAAGGTATGGTTTGAAGATTATTTAGGTAGCGAAGGTGTAATGCTGAATGGCGACGACGGATCTGTACAGCTTTACAGTGGCGGGCAAACTGGCACATCGCAGACTTTAACGCTTAGTGATAGCGGCTTAACATCTACCTGTGATTTGCATTTGGTGCAACCTAGTGGAATGTCCGGTAAATCTTTTGTTCTCCAGAATAGCGGTAACGCTTACCATGACATGTATGTACAATGCTGGGGTGATGGTTACGAAGGTTCGGATCGCTATAGCGTCTTTGAGGTAAAACTTTCAACAGGCTATCTGTTTTACGCTCAACGTCAAAGCGACACATCGCAGACCCTTAATGTTAACGGTAGCGTTGCTTGCACTTCGCTATCTCAATCCTCAGACCGCGACTTGAAAGATAACATCCAGGTCATTAGCGACGCCACCGCAGCGATCCGCAAAATGAATGGTTACACCTACACCCTGAAAGAAAACGGCCTGCCTTACGCTGGTGTTATCGCTCAGGAATGTATGGAGGCCATCCCGGAAGCGGTAGGATCGTTTATTCAGTACGGTGAAGAACTGGCAGGCCCGACACAAAGCGGTCATGAACTGCGAGAAGAAACACGCTACCTTAACGTAGACTATGCCGCAGTAACTGGTCTGCTTGTCCAGGTGGCACGCGAAACAGATGATCGCGTTACCGCACTGGAGGAAGAAAACGCCAACTTACGCGCTAGCGCGGCTGTCATGGATGAACGCATCACCAATCTTGAAAATCAGGTTAGCGAACTGGTTGCGCTTGTTAAGCAGTTAACCGGAAGCGAAGAATAAGAGGTGATGTGCGAAGAACATCGCCGCGCGAAACGAGGCTAACGCCTCGTTTCTTTTTGTGTACCAAATTGTGACCAAATCAAAGATTAAAGGTGAAAAATCATTCGTAACATCATGTTTTATCTCAATATATTTTATCTTTAATTCACTTCGCCAAATAGCGTATCGTATTTTTCTTGCGCGGAAGTTGCAGGTAGCAGGCGACACTCCATCCACGCCAGACATTTTTCCTCGACCAGCGGCAAACCAAGCACCGGGCCTCTCACTACCGGAATGCCGTAGCAATTAAATTTATCTTCTTCACGACCCGACACACTTCCCACCGCCCACGTCCAGTTAGTCGCCGCAACGCCCGGGATAACGATGCCAAACTTACCGTTACGTTCAATCAACTCCCTGGTCCATGTCGATTTATCTACCACAATCGCCACGCGTGGCGGTTCAAACTCTACGGGCATCGACCAGGCTGCTGCCATAATGTTACGCCGCTGGGATTGCTCATCGAAACTGGTGATCATGACAGTTGGGCCATGATTTAACAGACGGCTGGCATGGTGTAATTCGACGGGAATGAATTGGCTCACGATATCTCCTCGCTATGAAGGGTGTTTTAAAAGCGTAGCTCGTAACGCAATAAGTAACGAAATTAACGGGATTGGCGATTTGCGAACGTGATGCATGTCCGCGATCGCACAAAATAGCCAGTGCGGCGTCTATTCCAGGTTATAAGTTGAGAAAACCACTAAGGGAAACGCCTGATGACGCCCATTCTGAATCATTATTTTGCCCGTATTAACTGGTTGGGAGCTGCTGCGGCCAATATTGATACGCTGCGTGCATTGCACCTGAAACACAATTGCACCATTCCGTTTGAAAATCTCGACGTTTTGCTGCCGAGGGAAATACAGCTTGATGATCAATCGCTGGAAGATAAACTGGTGATAGCCCGTCGTGGCGGTTACTGTTTTGAGCAGAATGGCGTGTTTGAGCGGGTGTTACGCGAGCTGGGGTTTAACGTTCGCAGCTTGTTAGGTCGCGTAGTGTTATCAAATCCGCCAGCATTACCGCCGCGCACCCATCGTTTGCTGTTGGTGGAACTGGAAGGGGAAAAATGGATTGCTGATGTCGGTTTCGGTGGGCAGACGCTAACCGCGCCGATTCGTTTAATGCCGGATATCATGCAAACCACGCCACACGGAGAGTATCGGTTGTTGCAAGAGGGTGATGATTGGGTATTGCAGTTTAATCATCATCAGCACTGGCAGTCGATGTACCGTTTTGATCTCTGCGAGCAGCAACAAAGCGATTATGTGATGGGCAATTTCTGGTCGGCGCACTGGCCGCAGTCGCATTTTCGCCATCATTTGCTGATGTGTCGCCATTTGCCGGACGGTGGCAAGCTAACGCTGACCAATTTTCATTTTACCCATTATGAAAATGGGCACGCAGTTGAGCAGCGAAATCTACCAGATGTGGCGTCGTTATATGCCGTGATGCAGGAACAGTTTGGTCTGGGCGTAGATGATGCGAAACATGGCTTTACTGTGGATGAGTTAGCGCTGGTGATGGCGGCGTTTGATACGCACCCGGAGGCGGGAAAATAATTTATGTCAGGTTGCCGGATGTGGCGTAATGAACTGCACCCCAAATGTTGGACATAATCTGACATCTGAAGGTGCAGTTTATGA
>ENA-OWZY01000104-OWZY01000104.1-human-gut-metagenome-genome-assembly--contig:-NODE-104-length-54229-cov-14.2792_pt1 | contig 54229 bp, 47 predicted proteins | sample MGYA00249266_ERZ652127 | MGnify/ENA primary metagenome ERZ652127 (study PRJEB26925, sample SAMN05827178) | human gut metagenome | biome: ENVO:2100002; feature: ENVO:00000062; material: ENVO:00002003...
CACATAAATCCTTACCATTATAAGGTATATTCTTTTTATAAATATACAAATAGCCATCATGAGCATTATAAACATTAACTATCGCTATAATATTTTTTTTGACACTTTCAACTGCAAGAGTCAAGAAAACTTGATTTTCTTGTTGCAATATAATATTTTCATTTTTACTCATTGCATAATCAGGAGTTAGATCAAAGTATGTCGTATCTTTTGTAATGAATTTGTTTGATTGAAATAAATCATAAACACCCGGATGTTCATGCTTCTTTTCTGCGAATACTAACGATCCATAAGCATTTTTTTTGGGTATTAAATAATTTTCACCTTTCAAATTTGTGCTGAAAAACATTAGCGTAAAGGTTGTGATATAAAGGCAATGAATAATCTTATTCGAAGTAACGTTCAATGTTATATCCATTTATCATTACATCTCGACTTTTAGCTTTTACAAGATTTTCCGCATGCTCTCTGTATTCTTCAGCAGATGTTGTTTCCGCATTTTTACCCGGAGGGCTTAAATCGTCAGTATACAGAACTTCGCTTAAATGTGAAAACTCATGACATAAAGTGGATACCTGGGAATCGTATCCTTTAACCGCGGCATGAAAAAATTTAGGGCCTACAATAACAGGATTCTCACTACTAATCCCTCCCTGCACTTTGGCAAAAATACATTCATCACCTTGATATTTAAAACAATTGCTTTTCACTCTCTGATTGACTAATATCATTGCCTCAACGCCTCTCAGCAGCCATTTATTAGCCTCAATCTCATTTCCCCCAAAAATATCAAGAAATTCTTTTTTTCTGTCTCCTCCCATCTATATAAGTCTTTTTTTCTTTTATTTAAAACAACTAGTTGTTCAGCCAAAGCATTGGTAATAATCTCATTGAATTTATTAGTTATTTCTTTTTTTACTATGCAGACATTTACACCGGGCTTTGGTTGAGCCTGTGTGGTTCTACCCATGTTATTACTGGTGCTCATTACAATTCACCTCAAATATATAATAATCATTAGTTAACAGTTTAATTTCTACATTTGCATCATTGGTTCTAGAGAAAACTTCTGTATACCCGTCCTTGTCCGTTTCACCGCGAATCTGCGCACCGTCCTCAAAGAAGGCAATGTAGCGTATTTCTGAATACGGTATCCCGTCATCGTCTGTAAAATGGAACTGGAGAGTGTATTTTTCAGGTTCATCCTCATCGTCACCTCGATCACCACCACCACTTCCGGCCAAGCCGCTCCCTCCAGGGTCTTCATTTTCTTCTCCGGAGTCACTGCCATCACCACTCTTCTCACCCCCCGGTGTCTTCAGCACCGTCGGTTGCAGCGTCGGCACCGGCGTTCCCGGACTACCGCCGCTATTGAGATTGATTTTCGGCCCGACGATGTCCACGCCCCCTGAATGGATGACCACAAACGAACCACCCACTTTCAGGCTTATCCGGCTGCTGCTCTCCAGCACGATTTCCCCGTCCACCTTTATCCCCAGCGCGCCACTCACCTTCCTCGCCAGGTCCCCCTTCACCACCAGGCTGTGCTTTCCCTCCACCAGGCTGACATGGTTCCCCGTCGTCTTATGCTCCTGCTTCCCTTTCACCGTCACCCTACGGTCATTTCTGACGTACAGGCCGTCATCATGACTCACGCTCACCGTCCGGTCGTTCGTCACCTTCAGCGTCTGGTCGTTGCGTACCGTTATGCGCCGGTCATTCGCCACCGTGATACTCTGGTCGTGGCCCCCTTCTTTTCTGGTCCCGACCTGAACCGTCTGCCCCTTCACCACCGTTATCTTCTGGTCGTTACCGATGGTTTCCGTATGGTCATGTTTCACATCCGTTGTCCGGTCGTTGAGCACCTCCGTGTCCATGTTCTTCTGCGCATGGATATACACCTGCTCATTACTGGTGGCGTCTTCAAACCGCAGCTCGTTAAATCCGCTTCCTTTATAGGTTTTTGACCGGATGGTCATCTGCGTCTTCGTTCCCGGCAGGTCCCCCGGCGAACGGTTGTCCTCATGGTACGTCCGGCCCATGACCAGCGGCTGGTCCGGGTCCCCGTTCAGAAAATCAACAATCACCTCCTGGCCCACCCGCGGTATCGCCAGATTACCAAATCCCGGCCCCGCCCACGCCTGCGACACACGCACCCAGCACGAACTCTCCTCCGTCATCCCGTGATAACGGTCCCAGTGAAACTTCACCCGTACCCGACCATGTTCGTCGCAGAAGATTTCCTCTCCTGCGGGACCGGTGACAATGGCGCTCTGTGGCCCGTCCACCTTCGGTTTGCTCTGCACCCGTGGACGCCAGGTCCGGTCCGCCGGTATCACCTCTAACTGATTTCCCAGCGTGGTTCCTCTCCCCTGGCTGCCATGAAGCGCCTGCGGCTGGTACCCTGACAGAATACTCTGTATCACCTGCCATTCACGGTTCAGCATCTTCTGCGGATGCCCCGTCAGCGTAAACCGCGTTCCCGGCCACAGCTTCGGCGAATTACTCTGCCCTGTGGCCTTTTCCGCATCACTGCGCAGGCTCTCTATCCAGTACAGCGTGAAATCCTTGCCGTGCTGTTCATCCTTGTACCTTCCCGGATAATCAAATATCTCATACTGTTCAAGCTGTCCGTTCAGGTTCTCACCCTGCTGCTCATCATACATCCCCGGCCAGTCCGGCACCTTAAACGTGTAATCCTGGCTCTGCACCGATGACGGGCGGACATGCGCCTCATAACGGAACATACTGACACACTCCGTCTCCGCTCCTGCCGATGTGTCCGGGTTAAACGGAAACTCCCCCGCCTGTGACAGCCCCGCCACATCGTCGCACAGCGTCAGCTTCTGCTCCGGACTGTCCGCCGCAAACCGCTCAAAGAAGAAAATACCCTCCTCCGCCCACAGCCGCGCCAGAAACGCCAGGTCCGACTCCCCGTACTGCACACAGAACTCCCGCGCCGGATGGTCCTCATAAAACAGCGGCGTCCACTCCGTGACGCCGTTCTCGTTCAGTAACGTGGCCGATATCGTCCGGATATCCTGCTGCTGGAAGATGCGGAAGTTCTGCCGCAGCCCGCACCGCCATAACGGCGGCTGGATACGCAGGTGGTAACGCATCTGCCAGCCGTTGTTCTCCTGCATACCAAACCCTGCCACCACGCCTGTGACATAACGCAGCGGGATGACACCCTGCCAGATAGTCAGCGTTGCGTTCTTCTCCAGCAGCATCTCCGCCGTCTGCATAAAAGAATCGCTGGCGACATCCACACTCATCACAAACGGATAAGACTGGTTCTGGATTAACCGGAAGCTCACCACTGCAAAGGTGTCCGGCTCCTGGCCGTCAACCTCCAGCGTAAAGCGAAGACCTTTTAAGGACATAAATACCTCTCAGACATATCAGCCTATATTTACCGTGCCGCCACCAATAACCACGCCGCCGCAGTCAATAGCATCACCGGTTCTGGCGGCGGGCAGGCCGTCAATAAAGACGGTTGACGAGCCTCTGGCGATTTTTCGGGGATGAGGTGGATGCTTCGGTTTAGCATGCGGCGTCAGCGGATCTCCCTGGCGGGCTGCGGGGAGACCATCGATAAAAACGGTGGATGACCTGGCGGTGATGACGGTCTCGTAATAACCGTCGTGCCGGGTGCCTTTGTCGGTAAGTTTGGCTGCTAAAGGCATAATTCCTCCTGTTCAGAATTTCTACAGCAGCAGGTTTCAAAAATCCGGAGAAATATTCAACGAAATATTAATCACTTCACCGGATATTCTGATACGTACCTTCACTGGTCTATTTAAGTAATACAAATTGTTGGCGTGTATTAAGTTTCATTTTGTTCTCCTTAATTATGTAAGGAGTATTTGATCATGTATAAGCAATGAAAAACAGCTTCAGGAAATAAGGAGTATCTCAATTTTTAAACATAAAATGAGAATCGTTCAGTACAAAAAAGCAGCGTTGCGTAATCTTTCCCTGATTAAATACGCTACCGCCCTACCCTGATGACATGATCTGCACTGCACTATCATATCGACATGTTTCTCTACATGCGAAAAGATGTTTTATTTTCGGATTATATTAAATTGACATTTCATATAAAAAACGAAATTACATCAATCATATAAATAGTTGTACCAACTTTAATTACTATTCATAGCAAACAAATGGATATCCAGTTAACTACGCCAGTGATTCATTAACATTAACCTCCGGCATTATTGTTAAATAATGACATTCCTTTTTAATACTTCTTGTAATTTCGGTATCTGACATACAGCATCAACAATCGCATTAATGTTCGGGGCATTATCCTGAAACCATTCGTGTCCCGGTCCCCATGTGCGCATGGTGCAGAGATAACAGTCCACCAGCGTTAGTTGCTCTCCAAACACATACGGTTCAGCAGTCAATTGCGAATTCAGCCAGATATAAAGCGATTTGCGATATTCAATTACACTCTTCTTTAACTGTTCAGGTGCGTCAGATGCCCAACGCTTAGGGTAATCGGCGAAAGTGAACGTTGGATAGACATTAGCAACCAGCCAGACCAATAGCCGTTGAAACTGTTGACGTTCGGCGCGCCCAAGAGGTGGCGCAAGGTCCGGGCGACGATCGAGAACCATCAATGCAATCGCCGCTGTCTCCGTCATAATCTCGTTATTTTTACAGCGCCAGTGTCGGAACCTGACACAACGGATTCAGGGTTTTTAATAAATCGCGTGAAGTTCCCTCGTGGTCAAAACCACTGACATCAACGAACTGATAAGGAATATCAGCCAGTGTTAGCATCAGCTCACTGATTGTAGAGCCCCAGCCGGGTACGCCATACACCTTAATCATATGCCCCTCACAATCTTTTAAAGATTAAGTGTAGGACAGCACACAGGTTATCCAGCAAAAGGATTTATCATTTTTTCGTCAGTTGTATAAATCCCCTTCAGGATTGTAAGGGGATGTTTTGCATCGTTTATCGATAACGGGTAGGATGCTGCGCCGATAGTTTTATACCCATAAAGAATAATGGTGATAACTATCATCGCCAGGATGAATAAACATTGTTCATGGCAACTTATATGACTTTTTCATTAAAGCAATCAGGGAGAGCAATGAGTAAACACAACACCGACACTTCAGATCAACACGCCGCGAAACGTCGCTGGCTTAATGCCCACGAAGAGGGGTATCACAAAGCGATGGGCAATCGCCAGGTACAGATGATCGCCATTGGCGGCGCGATTGGTACGGGTTTGTTTTTAGGCGCGGGGGCGCGACTGCAAATGGCGGGGCCCGCACTGGCACTGGTCTATTTGATCTGCGGCCTGTTTTCGTTTTTTATTCTGCGTGCATTGGGTGAGCTGGTGTTACACCGCCCTTCCAGTGGCAGTTTTGTCTCTTATGCCCGTGAGTTTTTGGGTGAGAAGGCCGCTTATGTTGCTGGCTGGATGTACTTCATCAACTGGGCGATGACGGGGATTGTTGATATTACCGCCGTCGCTCTGTATATGCATTACTGGGGCGCGTTTGGCGGCGTGCCGCAGTGGGTCTTTGCGCTCGCTGCACTGACCATCGTTGGCACCATGAATATGATCGGTGTGAAATGGTTTGCGGAGATGGAGTTCTGGTTTGCGCTTATTAAAGTGCTCGCCATTGTAACCTTTTTGGTCGTGGGTACAGTGTTCCTCGGTAGTGGTCAGCCGCTGGATGGCAACGCCACTGGCTTTCATTTAATTACCGATAACGGCGGCTTTTTCCCCCACGGTTTGCTGCCTGCGCTGGTGTTGATTCAGGGCGTAGTGTTTGCTTTTGCCTCCATTGAAATGGTGGGTACAGCGGCCGGAGAATGTAAAGATCCGCAGACCATGGTGCCTAAAGCGATTAACAGCGTGATTTGGCGTATTGGCCTGTTTTACGTCGGCTCCGTGGTGTTGCTGGTTATGTTATTGCCGTGGAGCGCGTATCAGGCGGGGCAAAGTCCGTTCGTGACGTTTTTCTCTAAACTGGGTGTGCCGTACATCGGCAGCATTATGAACATTGTGGTGCTGACCGCTGCCCTCTCCAGCCTGAATTCAGGTCTGTACTGCACCGGGCGTATTCTGCGCTCGATGGCGATGGGCGGTTCCGCACCGAGTTTTATGGCGAAAATGAGTCGTCAGCATGTGCCGTATGCCGGGATTCTGGCGACACTGGTTGTGTATGTCGTCGGCGTATTCCTCAACTATCTGGTGCCGTCACGCGTATTTGAGATTGTGTTGAACTTCGCGTCGCTGGGAATCATCGCTTCATGGGCGTTTATCATCGTGTGCCAGATGCGCCTGCGTAAAGCAATTAAAGAAGGCAAAGCAGCGGATGTCAGTTTTAAACTGCTTGGCGCGCCCTTCACTTCCTGGCTGACATTACTGTTTTTACTGAGTGTCCTGGTGCTGATGGCGTTCGATTACCCGAACGGGACTTATACCATCGCGGCGCTGCCGATTATCGGTATTCTGCTGGTTATAGGTTGGTTTGGTGTGCGCAAACGCGTTGCTGAAATTCACAGCACTGCGCCAGTCGTCGAGGAAGATGAAGAAAAACAGGAAATTGTGTTTAAGCCTGAAACATCGAGTTAATTGCAAAATTGCCCGGCTACGTGCCGGGCAAATTCAGACTACTGACGAAGGTGCCGGATGCGGCGTGATAAAAGTCAGGCAATTCTTTCCGTTTTCACCCTCGCCATATCTATTACAGCGCAATACGAATCACATCGTCCGGCTGGGTAGCTTCCTGCTGTTTAGTGGATTTTTGTTTCACACTGACATACAGCGTTTTGCCATCGGCAGACAGCGCCAGGCTGTTCGGATGAGTCGGCGTATCGAACGTTTTCACCACTTTATAGCTTTTCGCGTCAATCACGCTGACTTTACCTGCCTGACGATGCGTCACGTAGGCTTCATTACGCGCTGGGTTAAACAGCACAGCCAGTGATTCCGGTGCCGCAACCTTCGCCAGAATATTGCCATTACGGGTATCGACCACTAACACTTCTGCCGCTTTAGAATCGGTGATAAATGCACGCTGATTGGTGGTATCAAGGCTGATGTTGATAAAGAAGTGCTCTTTGCCGTCATCCAGCAGCTTTTTACGGCTGAGGATTTTATTGTCGGCGGTGTCGATGGTAATCAATTCGCCGTCAGCGTTAGTGGTGTAAAGACGTTTGCCTTTGCTATCCAGCGCCAGACCGGTACTCATTTTACCGGTGTTCTGGATGGCGGTTTTCAGTTTGATATTCTCGCCATCAACGACCCAAATCACGCTCTCTTTACCAATACCACTGATGTAAACGGTGTTCGTGGCATCATCAGCTACCAGCTCACGTGGTTGCAACGGGCGTACCTCTTCCGTGCGCTTACGATCATCCAGCACCAGACGACCTTTCACTTCGCCCGTTTTGGCATCTATCGCCGTGACCGCACTATTTACGGTGTTACCAAACCACAACGTCTGAGTCGTGTTATTGATGGTGGCACCAAACGGCTTGAGATCGTTATGGATCGCCTGCGTCACTTCCAGAGTAACCGGATCAAGACGATAAACCACGCCGCCTTTATCCAGTTTGCGGCTTTGCGAAGTGGCGAGCCACAGCGCGTTTTCTTGCTGGCTATAAGCCATTTCGTAGGCACCTTTACCTACCGCTTTACGCAGCATTTCTTCTGCGGCCTGCGTACTGAATGATGAAGCAACAAGCAATGAACCTAACAGTAATGAACCACGCAGGCGCGATGAAAACAGATGACGTAAATGCATGACGACTCCCTTTGATGAACCGATATTTTTGCTGCTTCACAATGCTTCGCTAAGCGTAATCATCGTTACGCCCTTGTTATAAATGGGAATGGTAATCATTATTTTCTCAAATGTGGAGCATTTCTTACCGTTACGACTACAATTTTCTCAATTACTTAACGTATTGTGCCGTTTCGTTTTCCATAAATTTACAATTTCATTACCATGACGGTGTTTTCCCATCCTTAACCTGGCTTTTTTCATGAAGATTTTTTCCGTCCGACAGACCGTTTTGCCCGCACTGCTTGTCCTTTCCCCTGTTGTTTTTGCCGCTGATGAACAGACCATGATTGTCAGTGCCGCACCGCAGGTGGTTTCAGAACTGGATACCCCAGCAGCCGTGAGCGTGGTGGATGGCGAGGAGATGCGCCTGGCAACACCGCGCATTAACTTGTCTGAATCACTGACCGGAGTGCCTGGTTTACAGGTACAAAACCGGCAGAACTATGCGCAAGATTTACAGCTGTCGATTCGCGGATTTGGCTCCCGCTCCACTTACGGAATTCGCGGTATTCGCCTGTATGTGGACGGTATTCCCGCTACCATGCCCGACGGACAAGGGCAAACATCTAACATCGATTTAAGCAGTGTGCAAAATGTGGAAGTGCTGCGTGGCCCCTTCTCTGCTCTGTATGGCAACGCGTCTGGCGGTGTAATGAATGTCACCACCCAGACCGGACAACAGCCACCAACCATTGAAGCCAGTAGTTACTACGGCAGTTTTGGCAGCTGGCGCTATGGGCTGAAAGCTACGGGCGCAACGGGCGACGGCACACAACCCGGCGATGTCGATTACACCGTCTCAACCACACGTTTTACGACCCACGGCTATCGTGACCATAGCGGCGCACAGAAAAATTTAGCCAATGCCAAACTGGGCGTACGCATTGATGACGCCAGCAAATTAAGCCTGATTTTCAATAGTGTGGATATCAAAGCAGATGACCCAGGTGGGCTAACCGAAGCAGAATGGAAGGCGAATCCACAACAAGCGCCCCGTGCAGAACAGTACGACACGCGAAAAACCATCAAGCAAACTCAGGCTGGGTTGCGCTATGAACGTAGCCTGAGCGCGCAAGATGATATGAGTGTAATGATGTATGCCGGAGAGCGAGAAACGACCCAGTACCAGTCAATCCCCATGGCCCCGCAACTTAACCCGTCACATGCGGGCGGCGTGATTACCCTGCAACGCCATTACCAGGGGATAGACAGCCGCTGGACACACCGTGGTGAATTGGGCGTTCCAGTCACGTTCACAACCGGCCTGAACTACGAAAACATGAGTGAAAACCGCAAGGGTTACAATAACTTCCGCCTGAATCGCGGCGTGCCGGAATACGGGCAAAAAGGTGAGTTGCGCCGCGACGAACGCAATTTGATGTGGAACGTCGATCCCTATTTACAGACGCAGTGGCAGCTGAGCGAAAAACTGTCGCTGGATGCTGGCGTGCGCTACAGCTCCGTGTGGTTTGATTCCAACGACCATTACGTTACTCCGGGTAACGGCGATGACAGCGGTGATGCCAGTTATCACAAATGGCTACCTGCCGGTTCGTTAAAATATGCAATGACCGATGCCTGGAATATCTATCTGGCAGCCGGGCGAGGTTTTGAAACGCCGACGATTAATGAGCTGTCTTATCGTGCTGATGGACAAAGCGGTATGAACTTTGGGTTAAAACCCTCCACCAACGATACAATTGAGATCGGCAGTAAAACGCGTATTGGTGATGGGCTGCTTAGTCTCGCATTGTTCCAGACCGACACCGATGATGAAATTGTTGTCGATAGCAGTAGCGGTGGGCGTACGACTTACAAAAATGCCGGAAAGACCCGTCGTCAAGGCGCTGAACTGGCATGGGATCAACGTTTCGCGGGAGATTTTCGCGTAAAAGCGTCCTGGACCTGGCTTGATGCGACCTATCGCAGCAATGTGTGCAATGAACAGGATTGTAACGGTAACCGGATGCCAGGGATCGCCCGTAATATGGGCTTTGCGTCGATAGGTTATATACCGGAAGATGGTTGGTATGCAGGCACGGAAGCGCGTTATATGGGCGATATTATGGCAGATGATGAAAATACGGCCAAAGCGCCTTCTTATACACTCGTCGGCTTATTCACCGGGTATAAATACAATTACCACAATTTTACCGTGGATTTATTTGGTCGTGTCGATAATTTATTCGATAAAGAATACGTTGGCTCTGTCATTGTCAATGAGTCAAACGGGCGATATTACGAACCTGCGCCCGGACGAAATTATGGTGTCGGCATAAATATTGCGTGGCGATTTGAGTAATTATCTTTAAGCCCGGTATTTGCCGGGCGTATTTTATTTATCGGCTGTATTGTTGGCACAACAAAGCAACGTTTTTTTGCATAGTGAGGTTTTCGACAGCCAGAGCAACTGCCATTAATTCCAGTTCGTAGCGGATCCGATTGATTTTATTTAATTGACGTTTTCCCACTTCCGGAACTGTAAATGCTTGCGCTGGTGCGACAAAGAGCGCATTTACCGAAACCAGACGTAAGGAACCGGCGCGCCATGCGGACGCAAGGACAGAACCCAACATCGGTTACGCTGCGTTTGTTGCCCCATAATGCTCTCCTGTGCTTTTGGCATGAATCCATCAATAGTAGCAGGCTCACAGGATTGGTTTTGTTTGCAGCCGTCACATCCCCTCTGCAACACGCAATAATTTCATAAAGGAATCCGTTGCTTCGGGCTGTTTTCGATAGTATTGATAACATCATCATCATTATTTTATCGAGGCCAGACATGTCCATCCGTTTTGCCCGCAAAGCCGACTGTGCTGCAATTGCGGAAATTTATAACCACGCCGTGTTGTATACGGCGGCTATCTGGAATGACCAAACGGTGGATGCGGATAACCGCATTGCCTGGTTTGAAGCGCGGACCATAGCAGGTTATCCGGTGCTGGTGAGTGAAGAAGATGGCGTAGTGACGGGATATGCCTCGTTTGGCGACTGGCGTAGTTTTGATGGTTTTCGCCATACCGTGGAACATTCGGTTTATGTCCATCCCGATCATCAGGGGAAAGGTCTGGGGCGTAAATTGTTAAGCCGATTGATTGATGAAGCGCGGGATTGCGGGAAGCATGTCATGGTCGCCGGGATCGAATCGCAAAATCAGGCCTCGCTGCATCTGCACCAGTCGCTGGGATTTGTCGTCACCGCGCAAATGCCGCAGGTAGGCACTAAATTTGGGCGCTGGCTGGATCTGACATTTATGCAGTTGCAACTCGACGAGCGCACTGAACCGGACGCGATTGGATGAGTCAGTCACTTACCCTTGCCTTTTTGATTGCAGCCGGGATTGGTCTGGTAGTCCAGAACACGCTGATGGTGCGCATCACCCAGACCTCCTCTACCATTCTCATCGCCATGTTGCTGAACTCACTGGTGGGGATTGTGCTCTTTGTTTCTATTTTATGGTTTAAACAAGGCATGGCGGGGTTTGGCGAACTGGTGTCCAGCGTGCGCTGGTGGACACTTATACCTGGCTTGCTGGGATCGTTTTTTGTCTTCGCCAGTATCAGCGGATATCAGAATGTGGGAGCGGCGACAACTATTGCAGTACTGGTCGCCAGCCAGCTGATTGGCGGTCTGGTGCTGGATATCTTCCGCAGCCATGGCGTACCACTTCGGGCGTTGATCGGCCCAATTTGTGGCGCAATTTTACTTGTGGTTGGCGCCTGGCTGGTGGCCAGACGCTCATTTTAATCAGAGGATGGTACCGCCTTTGGTTAACTGTTCGTGGCGCGCTTCCATATCTTCTTTATGTTTGCGACCGTGATGAGCAATAGCGGTGCGCAAACGCTGCTGCTGGGTGTAGCGATCTTCCCGACTTAACTCCGCGTCATCGCTCAGGGCGATTAATAATTCGTTCATATGGGCAATGACGCTCTCTTCAATCGCGGCATCCACGCGCGCGATGACTTCATCCAGATGCGACATACTTTCTCCTTAGCCACTTGTGAAATTTATCGATTCATCCAAATGATATAAGTCTGCGTGGTGCCGTCAAGCCAGTGCATAAGATTTAAAACAGAGAAAACAACAGCGCCACCGGGAAACTCATCGGCCATGTTGCCCCCACCAGAAAGGCGCTTAAGAAACGGATGCGTTTCTTATCGTGAGAAAGAAACCAGGTGATAAGAAATGCGATTGCTGCCATAACCGCATAAAAAACAAGCATATGTTGATAGAGAGACATGTACGGGCGTCCAGCCAGATGAATAAAACGCGCGCAAATATGCGTCATTTTTTGACGTGCATCAAGTTTTTTCACCAGTTAGAGAAAAAATCATCAAACAGCAACTTGCCCTTATCTATCTTCAGAATGAGTATTATTGCGGATTTTCTTAACCCGTACTATACACATAGGGGCAATGATAAAAGGTGGCAAAAATGAATGTTTCCAGTAGAACTGTAGTACTGATAAATGTCTTTGCTGCTGTTGGTTTGTTTACTCTTATCTCTATGAGATTTGGCTGGTTTATTTGATGTTGTGATTTTGCACGCAGCACGTACTGTCAGAGAAATCAGTGCTCTGACAGTACGCAAGATCATCTCATACTCTTACGATCTGCAATATTATCCTTAATGTTTAACCATGACGTGGCGGACGACGGTGTAATCCTCCAGCCCATAAAGTGACATATCCTTGCCGTAACCAGAAAGTTTCTGCCCACCGTGCGGCATTTCACTTACCAGCATGAAATGGGTATTGACCCAGGTACAACCATATTGCAGCCGCGCGCTGACGCGATGCGCTCTGCCCACATCCTTCGTCCATACCGAAGATGCAAGTCCGTACTGACTGTCATTCGCCCAGTTCACCACCTGTTCTTCGTTGTCGAAGAGCGTAACACTCACTACCGGACCAAATACCTCTTTTTGCACGATGGCATCGTCCTGTAATGCGCCAGCCAGCAGCGTCGGCGCATAGTAATAGCCATTACCCTTGCGCTTTTCACCGCCAGTGATCACTTTGATGTGCCCTGTCGCTTTCGCCTCTTCTACCGCCTTGCTGACGCGTTCGAGATGCGCCAGCGAGCTTAAAGGTCCAAGCTCCGTAGACTCGTCATCCGGCGAACCCGATTTTAACGTTGCCACCGCAGCACCGAGTTTTTCCACCAGCGTATCGTAAATGCCTTTTTGCGCGTAGATCCGACAAGCCGCAGTACAATCCTGTCCGGCATTGTAATAGCCAAAAGTACGTACACCTTCGACCACTGCTTCAATATCCGCATCATCAAAAACAATCACTGGCGCTTTGCCACCAAGTTCCATATGAGTACGCTTAATGGACGGCGCGGTATGGCTGATGATGTGTTCCCCAGTGGCGATAGAACCCGTCAGCGACACCATCCGCACTTTGGGATGTCCGGTCAGCGGATCTCCCACCGTTTTGCCTCTGCCAAACAGCACGTTAATCACGCCAGCCGGGAAGATATCTTTCGCCAGATCTGCCAACTTCAACGCGGTCAGCGGGGTAATTTCTGATGGTTTAAGCACTACGCAGTTCCCTGCCGCCAGCGCCGGAGCCAGTTTCCACGCAGCCATCATCAGCGGATAATTCCACGGTGCGATAGAAGCCACGACCCCCAACGGATCGCGACGGATCATCGAAGTATGACCTTCAAGATATTCACCTGCCGCCAGACCATTCAGGCAGCGCGCCGCACCGGCGAAAAAGCGAAAGACATCGACAATCGCCGGAATTTCATCATTGAACGCACTATGCAGCGGTTTGCCACAATTACGGGACTCCAGTTCGGCAAAAACCTGACCATTTTCTTCGATAACATCAGCCAGTTTCAGCAGGCATTCCGCACGCGCTTTTGGCGTGGTTTGCCCCCATTCGGCAAATGCTGCATCTGCCGCGCGAACAGCAGCATTGACCTGCTCTGCGGATGCCTCGGCAATCTCCAGTAAAACGTCCCCCGTTGCCGGATTATAGACAGGCTGTTTTTCCCCTTCGCCGCTAACCAGTTCTCCGTTAATCAGTAACTTATGTTGCATAGCATATTCCTGTATCAGTGGTTATTGACCATTGTCGCCTTCGCGGGTTAGCCACCAGGCCCCCAGGATCGGCAAGGTTGTTACCAACATAACCAGCAGTGCCACCACGTTGGTTACCGGTACATCACGCGGTCGCCCAAGCTGATTGAGCAACCACAACGGTAACGTTCGTTCATGACCTGCCGTAAAAGTCGTCACGATGATTTCATCGAACGACAAGGCAAACGCCAGCATTCCTCCAGCCAGTAACGCCGAACTGAGATTCGGCAACACTACGTAGCGGAAGGTTTGCCAGCCATTGGCCCCAAGATCCATTGACGCCTCAACCAGACTCCACGAGGTGCGGCGAAAACGGGCGATGACATTGTTAAACACCACCACTACGCAAAAAGTCGCATGACCGACCACGATGGTGAAAAATCCTGGCTCCAGATTGATGGTTTTAAAGGCGGTTAATAGCGCCAGACCAGTGACAATGCCCGGCAGCGCAATGGGCAGCAACAGTAACAGCGAAATGGCGTTTTTGCCGAAAAAGTCTCGTCGCCACAGCGCGGCAGCTGCCAGCGTCCCTAACACCAGCGCGATTAATGTCGCCAGCGCCGCCACTTTAAGTGACAGTGTCACGGAATCAAGGATATCACTACGCTGTGCTGCCACGCTAAACCAGCGCAGCGTCAGGCCTTGCGGTGGAAAACTAAACGCCGCATCTTCAGTGTTAAACGCATAGGCAGCGATAATCAGGATGGGAAAATGTAGGAAAACCACGCCGCCCCAGGCCGCCAGTTTGAGGAAAAACGGTGCGCGTTCAGAGTGCATCGAACGCTCCCAGACGTTTCACAAACGCCAGATAGAGTGCGATGAGAACAATCGGCACCAGGGTGAATGCCGCCGCCATCGGCATATTGCCAATCGCCCCCTGCTGGGAATAAACCATATTGCCGATAAAATATCCTGGAGGGCCAACCAGCTGCGGGACAATAAAATCGCCCAGCGTGAGTGAGAAGGTAAAGATAGAGCCAGCGGCAATACCCGGGATTGCCAGCGGCAGCACCACATAGCGAAAGGTTTGTCGTGGACGTGCGCCAAGATCAGCCGACGCCTGCAACAATGACGGCGGCAAACGCTCAAGCGCCGCCTGCACCGGGAGGATCATGAACGGCAACCAGATATAGAGAAACACCAGAAAGCGCCCCAGCCCGGAAGTTGACAGCGTATTACCTCCCACCGCCGGTAGCGTGAGGAACGCAGTCAGCAGTGGTTCCAGCCCCAGATGTTGTAAAAACCACTGCGCCACGCCATCTTTTGTCAGCAATAACGTCCAGGCATAGGCTTTAACAATGTAGCTCGCCCACATCGGCAACATTATCGCGATATAAAAAAACGCTTTCATTTTCCCGCTGGTATAGCGCGCCATATACCACGCCATTGGAAAAGCCAGAATGGCGCTGGCGATAGTGACTGCCACAGCCATGGTCAGCGTGCGGACAATGATGTCGTAATTCGCCGGATTAAACAGCGCACGGATATTCGCCAGCGTCAGTTCCGGCGTTACCGACATGGTGAAATCGTCAAAGGTATAAAAGCCCTGCCATAACAGCGTCAGCAGCGAGCCGAAATAGACAATGCCAAACCACATTAGCGGGCCAAGAAGCAGCAAAAACAGCCCCAGCCCCGGATTACGCCAGAAGAAACCGGACACCTTACCCAGACCTGGACGTGAAGGTGATTGCAATACGTTCATCGCCATTCACCTCTCCTCAACCAGCGCCACCATCACATCACGCGACCAGGAAACCATCACCTGTTGTCCGGGCGTGAGCGTGGCAGGCAGTTCTTCGCCTGTCATATTGGCCTGACTCACCAGCAGTTTTTCACCGCCGCTCAGTGTCAGTTCAATACGAGTTGCCGCGCCCTGATACTGCACCGCCTGGATCGTGCCATTAGCCTGCATTTCGCCAGGGGTGTTGAGGCGGATATGTTCCGGTCGTAGTGCGAAGCTTCCCGTCATGCCACAAAGTTTCTCTGCCATCAGTCCATCAAAAACATTCGATGTCCCAACGAATCCCGCAACAAACGGCGTGCGCGGGCGCATATAGAGATCACGCGGGGAATCGACCTGTTCAATGCGTCCATTATTGAAAACCGCCACCCGATCGGACATCGATAACGCTTCGCCCTGATCGTGGGTAACGAAGATAAAAGTGATACCGAGAGACTGTTGCAGCTTTTTCAGCTCAAGCTGCATTTGCTCTCGCAATTTGAGATCCAGCGCGCCGAGCGGTTCATCCAGCAACAACACACGCGGTTCGTTCACCAGTGCTCTGGCGATGGCAACCCGCTGGCGCTGACCACCAGAAAGTTGTGACGGTTTACGTTGCTGTACAAACCCCAACGCCACTTTCTCAAGCGCCTCTTGCGCCATTGCATGCCGCTGCTTTTTATTCACGCCTTTGACCATCAGCCCGTAGGCTACGTTGTTAAGAATCGACATATGCGGAAATAGCGCGTAGTCCTGGAAGACAGTATTCACGTCCCGCTCCCACGGTGGCGGATTGCTGGCGGGCGTACCAAAAATAGAGATAGCCCCGCCGGAAAGCTGTTCGAATCCAGCAATCAGGCGCAGGCAAGTGGTTTTGCCGGAGCCGGACGGCCCCAGCATAGAGAAGAACTCACCATCTTTTATCGCAATACTGACGCCATCTACTGCGCGCACGTCACCGTACAACCGTGAGACGTTGTCAAACTCCACTGCGTACGTCATAAAACACCCCAGCGAAGTTAGCGACCGCCCATAATGGCAATGTAATCCTGCGTCCAGCGACTGTAGGGAACAAACTTGCCCCCTTCTGCTATAGGCGTTTTCCAGAAGGCGATTTTATCGAAATAGTTAAAACCGTTTGTTTCACAACCTTTCTCGCCTAATAACGGACTGGCTTTACACCCTTGCGGCACTACTGGTAACGAGCCAAACCAGGCCGCCACATCGCCCTGCACTTTTGGGGTTAATGACCAGTTCATCCATTTGTAGGCGCAAACCGGATGTTTCGCTTCGCTATGTAGCATGGTGGTGTCAGCCCAACCGGTAACGCCCTCCTTCGGGAAAACGGTAGCGACAGGCTGGCCTTCGGCTTTCAGGGCGTTGGCCTGATAGGGCCATGCACTGGAAGCAACCACACCCTCGTTTTTGAAATCGCTCATTTGCACGGTAGTGTCATGCCAGTAGCGATGGATCAAACTATGTTGATCGCGCAGCACTTTCAGCACCGCCTGATACTGTTCTTCGGTGAGTTGATACGGATCGCTGATGCCCAACTGTGGCTGCGTGGCTTTGACGAACAACGCGGCATCCGCAATGTAGATAGGGCCATCATAAGCCTGTACCCGGCCTTTATTGCTCTTGCCGTCCGGCAGATTCTGCTCAACAAAAACCACTTGCCAGCTATCCGGCGGCGTCGGGAAGGTTTTAGTGTTGTACATCAGCAGGTTCGGCCCCCATTGGTAAGGTGTGCCGTAAACTTTGCCGCCAACGTTAAACCAGTCGCCTTTAACCACGCGCGGATCGAGCGCTTTCCAGTTGGGAATCAAGGCGGTATTAATTGGCTGCACGCGTTTGCCCATAATCAAACGCAGCGAGGCATCGCCGGATGCCGTAACCAGATCGTAACCCCCTTTGACCATCAGACTGACCATTTCATCGGAAGTCGCGGCGGTTTTAACATTCACCGCGCAGCCTGTCTCTTTTTCGAATTGCGTTACCCAGTCGTACTGTTTATCAGTTTGTCCGCGTTCGATGTATCCCGGCCAGGCGATAATATCCAGTCGCCCTTCCGGATTCTCTAAATTGGTAGGCGGTTCGGCGGCGTGAGCGGTCATTATTGTCATGCTGAGCGCACACAGGCTGCTGCGGGCAAATGTCTTGCTCATAAGGTCTTACTCCTGTCGTAATTAATTGTTCAGCCGCCGTGCCGTAAAAATATCTCCTTGTTTAACCATAGACGGCGGCTTGCAGGCACACCTTCGGCCCTGAGAAAATTTAATCAGGTTGTGAGCTACCGCGCATTATGCCGTCTGTAAGGTTATCTTCTGGAGTATAGACAAGGAGTTAGGATATATGACTGCTATTCGAAATTCATATTACCCAACCTGAGAGGAATTAAATTAAACGCTATTACAGCCGTTCTTGAATAAGTTTGCCTAATTGTTTTACCGCCTGTTCTTCACGTTCTCCCCACTGCCACGCGGTATTAAAACGAAAAAAACGTGACCAGTTTTCACCGGTAGAAAACATATTACCCGGCGCAATACTGATATGATGCGTCAGTGCCACCAGGCTTAATTCTCCTGCATCTAACGGCTCGGGGAGCTCCAGCCAGAGAAAATAACCGCTGTCATTGTGATGAATTTTGACTTCCGCAGGCAGATAACGCAGCAAAGCCTGCCAGGCGCGTTGTTTACGTTCCGCAAGCTGGCGACGCAGGCGACGAAGATGAGCATCGTATCGGCGAGTAGAAAGGTAATCCACCAGCGCAAGCTGCATCGGTGAGCTGGTGGAAAGCGTACTCATCAACTGCAAGCGTTGAATTTTACGTGCATGTTTTCCGGCGGCGACCCAACCAATACGAAAACCAGGCACCAGACATTTCGAAAACGAAGAGCAATGCAAAACACCATCGTGGCGATCCCACGCTTTCGCAGGCAGCGGTTTTTCCCGTCCAAAATAAAGTTCGCTATAAACGTCATCTTCAATCAGCGTTACGTTGTACTGATTGAGCAACGCTACCAGCCGCACTTTTTTCTGCGGCGTTAAGGTAAATCCAAGTGGGTTCTGGCTATTAGTCATCAGCCAGCACGCTTTCACCGGATACTCCTGCAACGCCAGTTCCAGCGCCTGAAGATCGATCCCTTCTTTAATATCCGTCGCTACCGATAACGCCTTCAGCCGTAACCGCTCCAGCGCCTGCAACGCGCCGTAGAAACAAGGATTCTCTACTATCACCCAATCGCCCGGTTCAGTTACCGCTTGCAAACTGAGGTTTAATGCCTCTAACGCCCCGGCGGTAATGACAATTTCATCAGGAGAAATGGTGATGCCCTGTAAGGCATAGCGACGAGCAATAGCCTGACGCAGTTCTACGTTTCCTGGCGGTAAGTTTTCAATCACGCTCATCGCCGTGGCGGTTTTGCTTACCTGCGCCAGCGAGCGGTTTAGTTGTTGGAGGGGGAAAAGTCGCGGGTCGGGAAAGGCCGAGGCAAACGGAACGACCGACGGATCACGACTGGCCTGCAACATATCAAAAATATAGGTGTTGATATCGACTGCTTCATCTCGTGTGACTGGAATGACTGTCGCTTTCGGCATTTTTATTGCCTGTGGCGCAACGTAATAACCCGATTGCGGTCGCGCGATAATATATCCCTGACTTTCGAGCAACTGATAGGCATGGCTGACAGTCATAAAGCTCATGCCAGAAAGCGCCACCTGGTCACGCAACGAAGGCAAACGATCGCCGGGTTGCCAGATACCCGACGCAATCTGCTCGCGTAATTGTTCTGCAAGCTGCTGGTATTTTTTCATTATCGAATCGTAATTATGTGCAGATGATTCGGCAGTCTATATCAGTTGTTAAAAATGACAACTTTTCGTTAACTGTAATTAAACCATCACCAGCGATAACTCTTTGCCAAGCGCCTTAGCCGCGAGCTGGACGGCGTCGATTTTTGTCGCATGGTGCAAATTAAATAGGCGAGTAATCTCCTGTTTATGTTTGCCAATTCGCCTGGCTAACCCTTGCTGAGTGATTTCTGACTGTAAAAAAGCATTTAACAGCAATACCTTAGAGGCGACGCTCAAAGGCACTTCAATAAAGTGATCGTGACTATTTAATGGCGAAGTTTACCTCCGTGTGTAATGTGCTCGAAAATAGCACTAAATCGCCGCAACGGCAGAATGCAATGCAAAATCAGGAAGGAAGATTCCAGAATTTCTTTGCGCTAATTTGCAAAACTGAATAATAACCTCAAGAAACGATCGGCATCATAGCGGCAAAAGGTTAGAAAAAGGTGGCGGGATGTTTTCGAAGGCGTTATCGGTTGTCTTATTAACGTGTGCACTGTTCTCAGGACAACTCATGGCAGGGCACAAAGGACATGAATTTATGTGGGTAAAGAATGTGGATCATCAGCTGCGTCATGAAGCGGACAGCGATGAATTGCGTGCTGTGGCGGAAGAGTCGGCGGAAGGTTTGCGCGAGCATTTTTACTGGCAAAAATCGCGCAAACCAGAAGCGGGACAGCGTTGAGTCATTTGTTGCCGGATGCGGCATGACGCCTTACCCGGCAGGCAATATCATGCAGATTTGATGAGTGGTGAGTAACCCGAAAACTGGCGTTTTACCCTTTTCGCTTCGGCAATGTTTTCAGCAGATCATCCGGACTTACGGATGCCACTACGCTTCCCGGTAACGGCATTTTCAGTATGTGATTTTTGATTTTGCCAATGACGTGCATCTCGCATGGGCGGCAATCAAACTTTAGCGTTAATACTTCATCGCCGTTAACCAGTTGCATTGGCGTCGCCTTCCAGCTTTTGATATTGCCTTTCGCCTGTTTCGGGCACAGATTGAAGGCAAAGCGCAGACAATGCTTGGTGATCATCACCGGGACTTCGCCCTTCTCTTCATGTGCCTCATACGCCGCGTCAATCAGTTGCACACCATAGCGATGATAAAATTCACGCGCTTTCTGGTTGTATACGTTCGCGAGGAAACTCAGATGCGTTTGCGGATAAACCGGCGCAGGATCAGCAACCGGTTTACGGCTGCCGCGCTGGTAACTGGCAAGACGCGCAGCATCAAGCATATCGGCGGCTTCACGGCGGAACTGGTTTAACAGACTGTTTGGTACAAACAGCGCCCCCGGCAAATTAATTTGCACATTGCGGGCGTAATAGATGGTTTGCCCCAGTTTTGCCAGACCATCCTTCAGATTGTTCATTGCTTTTTCGGCGTTATTGGCTTCGTCGAACTGCCCGTCCAGCGTATGTGTGATGCTGACACCCTCTTCACTGGTGAGGGTCAGAATCAGTTGTTCCTGCCAGCCGCCCAGTTCAATGTCTACCGCCACCCGGCGTTCGCTGGAGGTTTTTGTCAGTGCCTGCTGCCAGTTATGATCAAGATTTCGGTTTAGTGGGTGATGCGGGCGAATTTTGTGCAAATCTGCTGGCATTTCATTGGGCCAGACGCGGTACTGATTTTCTCCGGTTTTCTCTACCGTATTAGCACGAAAACCGACGACTTCACGTTTAATCATCACGTTCAGGCCATCGCCATTTGCCAGTGGCTCGGTAACGGCAACATCGAGATGATCTTTCGCTACTTTCAATACTTCGCCCACCGGCAGGCCGATAAATTTCGGCGAATCGAACGCGCCAATATCGCCTTTACGGGCATTCACAAAATAATCTGTGCTACCACGGTGGAAAGTCTTTTCCGTCGATGGAACAAAGAAATGTTCAGTACGACCTGATGAAGCGCGCGCCAGATCGCCACGTTCTTCAATAATAGCATCCAGCATCTGACGATAATGGGCGGTGATATTCTTCACGTAGCTCATATCTTTGTAACGCCCTTCAATCTTGAAGGAGCGTACGCCAGCATCAATCAGCGCGCCGAGGTTGGCAGTCTGATCGTTATCTTTCATCGACAGCAGATGTTTTTCATAGGAAACCACCCGCCCCTGATCGTCTTTCAATGTGTATGGCAAACGGCACGCCTGCGAGCAATCGCCACGGTTGGCGCTACGCCCTGTTTGCGCATGAGAAATGTAGCACTGACCCGAATAGGCCACGCACAATGCGCCATGAATAAAGAATTCAATGGTCGCGTCCGTGGCCTGGTGAATCGCGCGGATCTGCTCAAGATTCAGCTCTCGCGCCAGCACAATCTGCGTGAAGCCAACATCAGAGAGGAACTTCGCTTTTTCTACTGTACGAATATCGCACTGCGTACTGGCGTGCAGTTCAATCGGCGGAATATCAAGTTCCAGAATCCCCATATCCTGAACAATCAGCGCATCGACGCCGGTCTGATAGAGGTCGGTTATCAGCCGTTGCGCGGGTTCCAGCTCATCATCATGCAAGATGGTGTTAAGTGTGACGAAAATTTTTGCACCATAACGATGTGCAAACGGCACCAACTCGGCAATATCTTTCAGGCTATTACTGGCATTATGACGGGCACCAAAACCAGGGCCGCCGATATAAACAGCATCGGCACCGTGCAAAATAGCTTCGCGGGCAATGGCGGCATCGCGTGCCGGGCTTAACAGTTCAAGACGATGAGAAGATACGGTCACTTTCTTATCCAGTAGCTGAAAAATGGCGGCTATTTTAGCCACAAGCGCGACGTTGCGAAATAGTTTTCCCGCTTAACTGCGCGGGTAATGGATGAGGGAATGAAAATGTACGGTTTGCTCCCCACCATTACGATAGACATGCGTGACGTCTGCAGCAAATCGAACGCCTTCCCCACAATTAAGGCTCTGCCATTCACCATCAACACACAGATCAAGTTGTCCATCAATGACGACGACATGTTCGATTACCCCCTTTTCATGGGGTGTCGATTCGCTTATTGCACCGGGTGCCATCTGAATCGAGAAGTGTTCAAAGCAGAGTTGTGGATCATAAGGAAACAGCGAAGTGATCACCATCGCCTGCCGTTGTGGATCATAAACTGAAGGCGTAGAGGACTGCGGCGGAGAAATAAATGTTGAAAATGGCACGTTCAACCCGGTGGCAATTTTCCATAATGTCGCGACCGTCGGGCTGGATTCATTACGCTCAATCTGCCCTAACATCGCTTTAGAAACGCCCGTCGCTTCTGCCAGTCGCGAAAGACTCCAGCCGCGCTGCTGACGTAGTTGTTTAAGTGTGGTGGATAAAAAGCGAGCGAGATTTTCCATGCGACTCCTCCGGCAAAACGGAAGTTTATCACTTGTGCGTTATAACGGACAAATGCTACGGTACCTGTACGTTATAACGCACGAGGTGACTATGCGTCTGTTTTCTATTCCTCCACCCACGCTACTGGCGGGGTTTCTGGCGGTATTAATTGGCTACGCCAGTTCAGCGGCAATAATCTGGCAAGCAGCGATTGTCGCCGGAGCCACCACTGCACAAATCTCTGGCTGGATGACGGCGCTGGGGCTGGCAATGGGCGTCAGTACGCTGGCTCTGACATTATGGTATCGCGTACCTGTTCTCACCGCATGGTCAACGCCTGGCGCGGCTTTGTTGGTCACCGGATTGCAGGGACTAACACTTAACGAAACCATCGGCGTTTTTATTGTCACCAACGCGTTAATAGTCCTCTGCGGCATAACGGGACTCTTTGCTCGTCTGATGCGCATTATTCCGCACTCGCTTGCGGCGGCAATGCTAGCCGGGATTTTATTACGCTTTGGTTTACAGGCGTTTGCCAGTCTGGATGGTCAATTTACGTTGTGTGGCAGTATGTTGCTGGTATGGCTGGCAACCAGGGCCGTTGCGCCGCGCTATGCGGTAATTGCCGCGATGATTATTGGGGTCGTGATCGTTATCGCGCAAGGTGACGTTGTCACAACTGATGTTGTCTTTAAACCCGTTCTCCCCACTTATATTAGCCCTGATTTTTCGTTTGCTCACAGCCTTAGCGTTGCACTCCCCCTTTTTCTGGTGACGATGGCATCGCAAAACGCACCGGGTATCGCAGTAATGAAAGCAGCCGGATATTCGGCTCCTGTTTCGCCATTAATTGTATTTACTGGATTGCTGGCACTGGTTTTTTCCCCTTTCGGCGTTTATTCCGTCGGTATTGCGGCAATCACCGCGGCTATTTGCCAAAGCCCGGAAGCGCATCCGGATAAAGATCAACGTTGGCTGGCCGCTGCCGTTGCAGGCATTTTCTATTTGCTCGCAGGTCTGTTTGGTAGTGCCATTACCGGGATGATGGCTGCCCTGCCCGTAAGTTGGATCCAGATGCTGGCAGGTCTGGCGCTGTTGAGTACCATTGGCGGCAGTTTGTATCAGGCGCTGCATAATGAGCGTGAGCGTGAGCGCGACGCGGCGGTGGTGGCATTTCTGGTAACGGCAAGTGGATTGACGCTGGTCGGGATTGGTTCTGCGTTTTGGGGATTAATTGCCGGAGGCGTTAGTTACGTGGTGTTGAATTTAATCGCTGACAGAAACCGATAATAAAAAGCGCCATCTAACGATGGCGCGTCTGGAACTACTTTTTGTTAACGTCAAACATGGTGGCATCGGTCGCCATGTCATCAATAACTTGTTTAATATTTTCGAAAGCCATTGGCGTACTTTCGTTATTCAGGTCTTTACCTTCGCCCTGACGAACGACCTTGATAACCGGTTTATTAGTCGCTGCATCAATCAGCTCACCTTCAAAATACAAGCGAGTATCCATGGTACGGTGGCCTGTAGCCATTTGCGTCCCCGCAACCACTAATGCAACAGGAACCACTTCATAGAATTGCAGCCCTTCTTTACTGGTATCTACACCGGTAATGGCCCCACGGAAAATCAGACTACGCGGCCCAGCGGTGGTAACCAGTGGTTTACGCTGCGCTATCGCTTCTTTCATTTCGGTGTTGGTATAGTTCAAAATTTTATCCAGAACTTTCTGCCCTACCTGGGTAGAAGGTTTCGGTACCGGATAATAAGTGATTGGGTTCCAGACGATGCTGTCATATTTGCTTTGATCAAAACTCGGGTCTACCCAACGTAAAACAGGTTTACCTGTTGCCGAGGTTGTTTCTTTTAAATCAGAGTAATTGTTTAAAAAACCAGAATATTTATCTGGCTGGGTGATTTTAGAGGCACAACCAGACAGAGCCAACAAGCCGCATAAAGCTGCAACTTTCGCAAATGATGTGGTACGCATGAATAGTTTCCTGAGATGATTATATTACTTTCTAAGTTATAGCAAAAAGCGCCGCTTCGTGTTGTGGCAAAAAAAGTGTTGGTGAAAATAAATTTTTTAGCCCCTTTTCAGACGACATAGTCAATGCCGAAAAAGGGGATAAGTCAATCATCAGTAGTTAAATTTCAGTAAGTTAAGCGGCTAAAAAACTTCGACTACTGTGATTAATTTCACATCCCTTCGATAAAAAATATGCTTACCGAAAAGAAGAACAGTAAACCATCTCAGCGTGGGGAATTTTCACGCGCTTTGTTCTTACCGGATCATTTTTTACGTGCCAGCATCGTGGCGAAACGCAGTTTAATACGATTACCGTTGGCGTCGGTGCGGTGCAGCTCGCCGACGTCTTCATTGTATTTCACCATCTCCCAGCCTTCGTAATATCGACGTAATTCCCCCTCTTTGAAGGCAAACGGGAAGCCGACGGTACATGGATAATCAGCGGTATCCATCGCCGCCACAATCAGGTTGTAACCGCCAGGTTTAGTGCAACGTTGCATATTGGCAATCAGCCCTGGGATGGTTTTAGCCTCAAGGAACATCAGCACCACAGTCGAAAAAATAAAATCGTACTGTCCATCAAATGTGAGGTTATTCAGATCAACGACCCGGGTGTGTAAATTATCCAGATTTTCAATGGACTTAATGCGCTCGACGTTGGCGATACTCATGGCATTTTTATCCCATGCGTCAACATCATAACCATTGGCTGCCAGGTAAAGACTGTTACGACCATTGCCACAGCCCAGATCCAGCGTTTTACCCGGTTTAACCACTTTCACCGCTTCCAGCACTTCAGAGTGTGTGCGGGTTAATTCATATTTATCAGTAAAATAGTTTTCATCACGAATGATCATTCTTTGTCCTCTGCTTTCATTAAAACGGCGCGCTCGGTTCTGACTAACAATTTTCCCTGCATCAGAAGCGCAAAAGTACGGATGAGCAGTATTGCAATAATAAAATTGGTAAAGATAAACAGCGGCACCGCCAGCGTATGGAAAAATCCATTATCGCTGCCACTCCCCAGATGCAAACCGGTGGTTGCCAGTGCAGATACACCGAACGAGAAACTCCAGAATGAAGCATTAAATGGCTGGGAGAGATACCATGGCATCAGACGTAGCATAAACAGCAGTTGCAGCAGTCCATAACCGAAAAGCATTTTCGCCAGCGTGTCACCCTCGCCGCCGTTGACGCTCAGCCAGGCACTACAGGCCACCAGCGCAGGAGCGAGCTGAATGCCGAGTGATGTCCGCAGTGCCGTGGGTAATTCTCCCGAACTGCGCAGACGCTGCAAGATCACCGGTTCCAGGCTTAGCCATGAGAAAACGCCTGCGCCTAAAAACACCAGACCGGCGTCGGTGTAGCCCAACGCACCACAGGCCATTGCGCTGATAAAGTTGTTGGCAACTGTCGGCAGATACAGTCCAGGCGTGGTAGCTTCTTCAGGGTGAGATCCGCGCCATAATCCCGCAGTTTGCCATGCGGCATAAGCCAACTGAACCACGACACCAAAACTGAACAGGCACACCGCCAGTGGGCGAAACCACGGAACAAAACCAATCGCCACCAGCATCGTCGTTGCCGGAAACAAACTCACAAAACTGCTCAGCACTGGATGGCGCACTTCTGCCAGCACGCTATGCGGAAAGCGTATGAGTCGGGTAATAAATGCGCCAGTCAATAATCCCCAGATGATCATCGCCAGAATCACCAGCCCATCACCCAACCAGTGGCTGACCTGCCAAACCTGGCTGGCATAGCGCCAGGCAAATCCCATCCCTATCGTCCCCAACACAATACCAAAGTAGCCTGCCGGCAAATTGAGCACTTTATCGCTCTGCATCTTCTTACTCATTTTGTTTAATTTATAAAGTATATTTGAAATGCATTTTATGGAATTTTCTCGAGCATAGCCAGAGCCGCAGAATTTGCTACGGTTATAGTAAGTCACCTGTGGGAAAACGCTATGCGTAAATATCGTCTAAGTGAAGAACAGCGAGCCTTTAGTTATCAGGAAGATGGCACTAAAAAAAGTGTGTTATTACGGCAAATTATCGCCATGAGCGATTTTAACGATGTGATAGCAGGAAGCGCTGGCGGCTGGATCGATCACGAAACGGTGTTAGCACAGGAAGGAAATTGCTGGATTTACGACCAGAATGCTATTGCGTTCGGCGGAACGGTGATTTCCGGGAATACGCGTATCACCGGCACCAGCGTGCTGTGGGGAGAGGTTTACGCAACGGATAATGTCTGGATCGATAATAGTGAAATCAGCCAGGGGGCATATATAAGTGACAGCGTCACCATTAGTGACTCATTAGTTTGCGGTCAATGTAGAATATTTGGTCACGCCTTAATTGATCAACATTCTATGATCGTCGCCGCACAAGGCTTAACGCCCGACCATCAACTCCTGCTACAAATTTATGATCGCGCGAGGGTTAGCGCCTCGCGTATTGTCCACCAGGCACAAATTTATGGCGATGCCGTCGTCCGGTATGCTTTTATTGAACATCGCGCCGAAGTTTTTGATTTTGCCAGTATTGAAGGTAATGAAGAGAACAACGTCTGGCTATGCGATTGCGCTAAAGTTTACGGTCACGCACAGGTGAAAGCTGGCATAGAAGAAGATGCCATTCCGACGATTCATTACAGTTCACAGGTGGCGGAATATGCCATTGTGGAAGGTAATTGTGTGTTAAAACATCATGTCTTGATTGGCGGAAATGCCGTGGTACGTGGCGGACCGATTCTGCTCGACGAGCACGTTGTCATACAAGGTGAGAGCCGTATTACTGGTGCGGTGATAATTGAAAACCATGTGGAGTTAACCGACCACGCCGTCGTTGAAGCCTTTGATGGCGACACGATTCATGTCCGTGGTCCAAAAGTCATTAACGGCGAGGAGCGCATTACTCGAACGCCGTTGGCAGGGTTATTGTGAATCGATAATACGCGCGTATAAGTTCACATCATCATAGGCATCATTCAGGAACTCAGCCTGTTTCAGGCAACCTTCAAGGATAAAACCATTGCGCAAAGCGACCTGGTTGCTTTGCGCATTGTCCACCCGACATTTGATCACGAAGCGTCTAAGTTCACCAGACTGAGCGTAATGATGAATCAATGCCTGCAGCGCCTGAGAAATGATCCCCTGCCCCTGATGAGATTCGTCGAGCCAGTAGCCGATTTCAGCGGTTTTATTCAGTGGTTCAATACGATTAAAAGAGATAACGCCGATAAGTTCATCTTCTTTGAAAACCATGAACATTTTGGCATAGCCGCGTTGATGCAACATCACATTACCCTGCACCGTTTTTCGCGTGTCCTCTTCACTTTGAACAAACTGCGGCCAGTTTAGCGACTGCTGTAACCAGGTTTTATTTTTACAGATTAACTGATAAAGAGGTGTGACATGACTTTCCGCAACAGCATGTAATTCAAGTGATTCGCTTACTTTTATCGTTTCAGTCATCTTATCTCCAGTCAATCCATGCAGCTGTTAAAAAAGCCGCCTGGCTGGCGGCTTAGGAAAGTTTACACCTCTTTGACGCTCACCTGCTGCAGGATTTTGAGCATCTCATCTTTTAACTGTAGCTTTTGTTTTTTCATGCGGACCACTTCCGCATTGTACCCTCGACCGTCGGAACCTTCCTTTCTGGCAATTTCATGATCAAGTTTATTGTGTTTATCGAACAAGGACATAAAGCGAGGATTTTCGTTTTTCAGACGGGATATTAAATCTCGGTATTCTGGAAACATACGCACTCCCTGTTAGTGGCTGACAAGGTGTATCTGAAATACACACCATCAGATTACTCATTTAACTTAGGGAAAAATGCGAGCGGGATCGTGTTTAACCAGACGGCACCTCCCGAAGAAGATGCCGAAGAAAAAACGATTAACTCATCACGCGGTCATCAACATACTGACGTTTATCCGGCGCTGGCGGGAAATACTGATACAGCCATGTTTCACTGATAGCGTCGCCCTGACAACGCAGATACATCCGCATATCGACCGGATCAGTGGAGTCCGAAGTCGGATACCAGTCAAACTGAATACGATAACCATCAATGGGTTCAATATAGAGAATTTCGATTTGCTTCGCTTCCCCACTGGAAAGCGTAATCACCGGCTCAATGCCTTTTGGCGCGGCAGCTTTCAGATCACCACCAACGAAATCGACGGCAAAACGTCGCGCCCATTTTTCGGGATAGTGTTCACCTGGCGCCCAACCTTCCGGGAAACCGCCCATGCCGGTACGCGTCGCCATAACGCGCGCTAATGGGCAATGAACAGGCGGTTGCGCACTCCAGTACAGACGATACTGGAATGCAAACTCATCACCCGCTTTTACAGCTTTTTCTGGCTGCCAGAAGCAGACAATGTTATCCAGCGTTTCGCCCGTTGTTGGGATTTCCATCAGGCCGATGGTGCCCTTACCCCACTTGTTACGCGGTTCCACCCACAGACTTGGGCGTTTGTTATACCAGCCCATAATGTCCTGATAATGGGAGAAATCACGATCCAGTTGCAATAAACCAAACCCTTTCGGGTTGTTGTCGGTGTAAGCATTGAACTGCAATTTTTGCGGATTGTTCAGCGGACGGCAAATCCACTCGCCGTTGCCCCGCCACATGGACAGACGATCAGAGTCATGGATTTGCGGATGAATGGTGTCGCACATCCGACGTTCATTAGTACCGCAGCTGAACATACTGGTCATCGGCGCAATGCCCAGCTGTTTAATGTCTTTGCGCGCATACAGGTGATTTTCCACATCCATAATCACCTGATTTTTCTCACAATGGATAGTGAACTTATAGGCACCAGTAATACTGGCGCTATCGAGCAACGCATAAACGGTAAAGGTGGTTGCCCCTGGTTTTACCGTATCAAACCAGAAGGCGGTAAAGTCGGGGAACTCTTCTTTGCTGTCGGTGTAAGTGTCGATCGCCAGGCCGCGGGCCGACAAACCGTATTGATATGTGTCATCAACGGCGCGGAAATAACTCGCGCCGAGGAATGATACTACATCACGGCGCGCCAGTTCGGGGGCTTTAAACACGCGAAAACCGGCAAAACCGAGATCGCTTTGCCCTTCTAATTGTTTGGTATCCACACCCGCATCGTTGTATTTGAACAACTCCGGGCGAAAGTGAATTTCACGCGCCAGATGTGTTGCTGGATCTACAGAAAACATACGAACGCGGCGACGGAATCCCATTCCCATATGGAAAAACTGAGCGTCCAGTTGACGGTTCTCAACGTTATGCCAGAGCGATTTTTCGGCGTCGTATTGAATACTGTTATAAGCCTGCGGCGTCATTGTCGCCAAAGTGTCAGGTAACGGACGTGGTGCACCACGCCATGCTGTTTGCGCTAAGTCGTGCGCCATTGACTGTAGAATGGAGAAGTCAAAACGCTGGGTTTGCCCGTCGGCAATATCAGAATCGGCCGCGAATGCCGCCTGAGAAAAAAGAGAAGCAATGCCGCTGGTACCGCACACGGCGGCCATAGCCATTGAACCTTTAATAAATCGTCTACGATCCATACCTGAAAGTAAGTCCTTCTGGTGTTGTGAATGGTCCCGCGCTGGTCATTTTCAGCGGCAAGAAAGTGCTTATTTATGACCGCTCACTCTAGACAATATTTATTAATAATCCAATTGTTGAAATCAGAGAATATGCATAAATTGGCATTTTTTTTATGTCGATGGGATGAGCCTGATTCGTTTGTAAAATCAGGCAAATTTTTGCAAAGGCGGATGGTCAGAATTTAAAGCAAACCACAGCGACGTTTACTGCGTTCTTCCGCTTCCTGATAAAGCTGGAACTCATCCAAAACCGGACACCCCAACGCCTGCTCAAATGCTTCGCGACTGGCATCACCGTGATTGCATGCCCGCGTTTCATTACCCAGATTTGACTGGAAGATCCCCGCCGCGCTAACGGGCAAGAAATCTTCATAGGTAATGGGTTGCGCCACTACCCAACCACGTTCTATTAAGGGCTGTGGATCGTCTCCGGGATGAATCACCTGACGATGCGCCTCACCCGAAGGCGTCAGACGGTACCGGAACCATCCCAGCCCTTGCTGACGCATTAAAAACTCACTGTCAGGAAAAGTGCGGAAGGTTTCCTGTAAATGCATTTGGTGAGTGAGATTATCCTGCCCGGTTCCAGCGTTCCGCAGAAGATCATCATACAGTTGTCGCCCTTTCGGCGTTAATGCCACACCACGCTGCTCAATTTCACCAAAGCGCGCGGTATGCGTGCCCTGTTTCTGCCCCGCAAACAACACCGTCTCTTCCAGTGCTTTAAAGCTGGTCTGGCGTAGTAAAATCGGCACCTCGCGGCGCGGCGGCCCTTCGATCAGAACTTTGGGTTCAATTCCGCATTCAGGCATCATCGACTGCACCCGGTCAATATCCAGCGTACGTGGCGTCAGATGGTTGATATGGCATCCAGGAAAACAGACCACATCAGCAATCAACCGATGTTCGTTGTACAAGGCGCGATAGGTTTCTTCATCTACCGTTGCTGACTGGTGCCAGCGAAACGTTTCCAGGGCTTCCTGCACAAACTCCTGTGCCTGTGTTTCGTTAAAACCGCCCTGCTGCTCATATTCCTCTAACAGTTGTCGACAACGTGGGGTGAAGATATCGCGCTGACGCAGAATCTCCGCCGCTTTCTGGCGCAAAATTTCGTTCTCGATAAGCTCAAGACGGAGTAACGAGGTAAAAACGCGGAAGGGATTACGCGCCAGAGAAGCATCATCAATGGGCCGAAATGCTGTCGAATGTACCGGCACCCCTGCCTGCGAGAGATCGTAATAGCTCACCGGGTACATCCCCATAATGGCAAACATCCGCCGAAGAGTAGCAAGCTCTTGTGCAGTCCCAACGCGAATCGCCCCATGACGTTCAACATTCAGTCGCGCCAGCTCGTCTGCATTTACCATTTTTTCGTGCAGTTGAGGATTGTTTTCCAGCACCGCCAGATTTACATCAGCTACCAGTTCCAGCAGCGTGCCGTACTGCGGAACTTCTTGCTGGTACATGGCTGACATTGCCTGCGAAAACTGTTCCCGAATCTCATCCGCCGTGATGCTGTTCGCCATAGTGTCTGCCTCCAGTGGTCAGTAATCTGGAGTGTAGGTAACCGCATTCACTCCGGCTGGAAGAATTTACAAACTGTGATCTCGCCGCGAAAACATCAATATTATCCATTTTGCTGTAACATAGTTGCTTTAATTGTTAATAATATTTTGCAATCAAGTTATCATAATAAAACAACTTCACTTGTCAGCGACACCGCTTCGTTTTTAACATCGCTTATGGAAAAAAATAGTCTGTTTAGTCAGCGCATCCGTTTGCGCCACCTTCATACATTCGTAGCTGTCGCACAACAAGGAACTTTGGGGCGCGCGGCTGAAACCCTTAATTTGAGTCAACCTGCGCTCTCTAAGACATTGAATGAACTGGAGCAGCTGACGGGCGCTCGCTTGTTTGAGCGTGGTCGTCAGGGGGCGCAACTTACCTTACCCGGCGAACAATTTTTAACGCATGCAGTCAGAGTTCTTGACGCCATCAACACTGCCGGACAGTCGCTTCATCGTAAAGAAGGTCTTAATAATGATGTCGTCAGGGTTGGTGCGCTACCTACTGCGGCACTAGGGATATTACCTTCGGTTATAGGTCAGTTTCATCAGCAACAAAAAGAGACGACCTTGCAAGTTGCGACAATGAGTAACCCTATGATTCTGGCGGGTTTAAAAACCGGGGAAATCGATATCGGCATTGGTCGGATGTCAGATCCTGAACTGATGAACGGGCTTAATTACGAACTGCTGTTTCTTGAATCGCTGAAGCTGGTTGTCCGCCCTAATCACCCGCTACTTCAGGAGAACGTAACGCTAAGCCGGGTGCTGGAATGGCCGGTCGTTGTATCACCAGAAGGCACTGCGCCACGCCAGCATTCAGATGCATTAGTGCAGAGCCAGGGATGTAAAATTCCTTCGGGTTGTATCGAAACGCTGTCTGCTTCGCTATCTCGTCAACTTACGGTTGAATACGATTACGTGTGGTTTGTCCCTTCTGGCGCTGTAAAAGACGACCTGCGTCATGCCACGCTGGTAGCCCTGCCTGTTCCGGGACATGGTGCAGGCGAACCGATTGGAATACTGACCCGCGTAGATGCGACGTTCTCTTCTGGTTGCCAGTTGATGATTAACGCTATTCGAAAATCAATGCCGTTCTGAAAGGTGAAGGGATCTGTCGATCCCTCCTTTAACATTTTCACACCGTAGCAAAACTAACTGGTTCACCAGCTCCGCGAGGTTCTGCCGACACAGAATGTTTGTTCAGACGGAATACGTCCACCGCCTCAGTTAATCGTGCCGCCTGTTCTTCAAGGGACACCGCTGCCGTTGAGGCCTCTTCTACCAGAGAAGCATTCTGTTGCGTCACCTTATCCATTTCAGAAATCGCCTGGCTAACCTGCGTTATGCCTCGACTTTGTTCATTCGAGGCGGTGGCGATTTCCTGCATGATATGTGTGACACTCGCGACGGCATCAACAATAGTGCACATGGTTTTCCCTGCCGTGGCCACCTCATCCGATCCCAGGTCAATTAACCTGACTGATTCACTGATCAAGCCTTCAATCTCTTTCGCCGTCTGGGCGCTGCGGCTTGCGAGTGTCCGTACTTCGCTGGCGACAACGGCAAATCCACGGCCTTGCGAGAGTAACGAATGGCTAAACTGGCTAAACCGAATGACGAAAAATTCTGGAAAACAGCACGCAATTTCGTCAGGTGATTATTTTCGTCCCTAAGGAAACCACATAGGATGCTCACGGGTGCCTGAGACTTTCTGTTTTCAGGCTAACCGGGAATCAGAAAGACGAAGGCCCCGACCGATATTTCTATCAACCGAGGCCAACGAATGAACCTAGCAATTCAGATCTTAGCCTCTTACCCGCCATCCGGCAAGGAGAAAGGCTATGAAGCGCAACCCTCTGGTGGTGTGTCTGCTCATTATCTGCATTACGATTCTGACATTCACACTCCTGACCCGACAATCGCTCTACGAACTGCGGTTCCGGGACGGTGATAAGGAGGTTGCTGCGCTCATGGCCTGCACGTCCAGGTAAGGGCAAGCGCGGGGATTTTCCCCGCGCATCTGACTAGCGGATTCATTTTCTCATGGCACCCCTTTTACACTTCAGTTAGTGCATGTTTTTTTCGATGCACTAATAGAACCATCATTACAAACAAATTTGCCGCCTGCCGTACAGTGTGAGATCCCCCCTTTCGAACCAGAACAGGGTTTGCGCCCGGCATCGGCATAAAAGGAAACAAGCGTTCCCATAACCAGGATAAGTGCCAGTTTTTTCATATAACCTCCATGATTTATCGAATCTTATGTTCGATTTGAACGTTATACGCTGAGTTATTTTGATACCGTTGATGAGATCAAAGATCGGGTGAATTGATTAAAGATAAGCCAGATGGACGTATAGACAAGGATTATGGTTTTATTTGTCATACAAATAAATATAATAGGCGCTTCCGATGTAGGCCCGTATTCTTCGCCTGTACCACGGGTCGGTTTTAGTACAGGCGTTTTCTTTAAATATCCTTCAGGAACGTTTACGTGGCATCATGCGTAGAAGTGTGTTGTCCTTCCAGAAATAGTGGTGTGCCAGTGCAGCCGCAGCGTGCAACCCGATGACAAAATATCCCAGATTCGCCAGCGTTTCATGCCACGACTTTAAGCTATCAACCCGTTCGAAATTGGCCTCTGAAGCGTAAGGCATCGTCAAACCAAACGCAAACCACGGGTTGCCCCGGTTATACATCATCACCAAACCAATCACTGGCAGCGCAATAAACAGGAGATAAATCACCAAATGGCCCAAATGCGCCAGTCCCGTCATCATCGGTTTTGGCTTAGGTATAATCGGCGGGGTTGGGCATTTCAGCCTTAACAAAAGACGAACCACCATCAGTACGAGAATTGAGATACCACAGGAAACATGAATCATGTTGATGAGGGGCCGATCGCTACGTGGGAAGAAACCACGAAACTCCATTGCGCAATACGCTACGATAACCAGCAAAAAGACCAGCCAGTGAATGCTGATTTGTAACTTTGAGTATTTATTTCCCATAACATTTCCTGCTTTAACATAATTTGCCGTTAACATAACGGGCTTTTCTTAAAATTTCATTAAATATTGTTCACCCGTTTTCAGTACGTTACGTTTCGCTGCAAGAATGTAGATTGCCCATCCCGCCATCCTGGTCTAAGCCTGGAAAGGATCAATTTTCATCCGAACGTTCCTGACAGGAGAAGACCATGAGTAAAGTTGGTATTAATGGTTTTGGTCGTATCGGTCGACTGGTGTTGCGTCGATTACTTGAAGTCAAAAGCAACATAGACGTTGTCGCTATTAATGATCTCACGTCCCCAAAAATTCTCGCCTACCTGCTGAAACATGATTCAAACTACGGACCGTTCCCCTGGAGCGTTGATTATACGGAAGATTCACTTATCGTTGATGGGAAAAGTATCGCGGTTTACGCCGAAAAAGAGGCTAAAAATATTCCGTGGAAAGCGAAAGGCGCAGAAATCATTGTCGAATGTACAGGCTTTTATACCTCCGCCGAGAAATCGCAGGCGCATCTTGATGCTGGCGCGAAGAAGGTGTTGATTTCCGCCCCTGCCGGTGAAATGAAAACCATCGTTTATAACGTCAATGACGACACTCTGGATGGCAACGACACCATTGTTTCCGTGGCGTCATGCACCACTAACTGCCTTGCGCCGATGGCCAAAGCCTTGCATGACAGTTTCGGGATAGAAGTCGGCACGATGACAACCATTCATGCCTATACCGGCACCCAGTCACTGGTGGATGGCCCACGTGGTAAAGATTTACGTGCTTCACGCGCAGCGGCAGAAAATATCATTCCCCACACTACGGGGGCGGCAAAAGCCATTGGTCTGGTGATCCCGGAACTGAGCGGCAAACTGAAAGGTCATGCGCAACGCGTGCCGGTGAAAACAGGTTCGGTCACTGAACTGGTGTCGATTCTCGGAAAAAAAGTGACTGCCGAAGAGGTGAACAACGCGCTTAAAAAGGCGACAAACAATAACGAGTCATTTGGTTATACTGATGAAGAAATAGTCTCTTCCGATATCATTGGCAGCCATTTCGGTTCGGTGTTTGATGCCACGCAAACGGAAATTACCGCCGTGGGCGATTTACAACTGGTGAAAACGGTCGCCTGGTACGATAACGAATATGGCTTCGTCACGCAGCTTATTCGCACCCTCGAAAAATTCGCTAAACTCTGACGCGCACAGGCGGAGGAAAAAACCTCCGCCTCTTTCACTCATTACGACTGTAAATAAACCACCTGGGTCTGCAGATATTCATGCAAGCCATGTTTACCATCTGCGCCGCCAATACCGGATTTACGCCATCCAGCGTGGAAGCCTTGCATAGCTTCGAAGTTTTCACGGTTGATGTAAGTTTCACCAAACTTCAGCCCTTTAATGGCTTTCATCGCGACGTTCAGATTTTGGGTATAGATTGATGAGGTCAGGCCGTAATCACTGTCATTAGCCATTGAGATAGCCTCTTCCAGCGTGTCAAATGCGACCACCGGCAGAACCGGGCCAAAGGTTTCCTCATGCATAATCGACATTTCCTGGCGAACATCCAGCAGCAATGTCGGCGGATAATAATATCCTTTCCCCTCTACCGCTTTGCCACCCAACGCCACTCTCGCCCCTTCTTCTACTGCGCGCGCCACTTTTTGCTCAACCCTTTCCAGCGCCGCGGCATTAATCAACGGTCCCATCGCAATGTCGTTGCGTTCAGCGGGGTTACCAAATTGAACCGCCTGCATCGCTTCACCCAGCCGATTGACGAACTGATCATAAATGCTTTTCTGTACATAAACACGTTCTGCACAGTTACACACTTGCCCACTATTAATGACGCGTGAATCAACGATAGCTTTGACTGCCAGTTCAAGATCGGCATCGTCCATTACGATAGCCGGTGCTTTACCCCCCAATTCCAGGCACACTTTGGTGATATTTTTCGCCGCAGTCGCCATAATCTTTTCACCTGCAGAGACGCTGCCTGTCATACTGACCATTGCGACCTTTGGGTTACCCGCCAGTTCTTGCCCAACGGTTTCACCACGCCCGAGTACAAGGTTAAACACGCCGCGCGGAAGGCCTATTTCATCAACGATTTTGGCGAATGCAATCGCATTGTTTGGCGTAAATTCACTGGGTTTAATGACGATGGTATTACCGGTCAAAAGAGCGGGAGCCATTTTGCGGGCAATGAGGAAGAACGGAAAGTTCCACGGCAGAATGCCGGTAGTCACGCCAAGCGCACGTTTAAACAGAAGGATATTTTCTCCTGGACGATCGCTTTGAATAATCTCGCCCTCGTAACGCCGTGCCCACTCCGCCATATAATCGATATAGTCCGCAGTAAAAGCCACTTCGACTTCAGCCAACTGCTGGATCTTGCCCCCTTCTTCGACAATCAGCGCACTGATTTCACTGGCACGTTCCCGGATCCCGGCGGAGATTTTGCGCAACCAACTGGCGCGTTCAATAGCAGGCAACGCTTCCCATTCTGGTTGTGCACGTTCTGCTGCATCGATTGCCTTACGGGCATCCTCGGCCTGACCATCGGGAATGCGGGAAATGACAGCCTCTGTAGCAGGGTTTACCACATCAATCCATGCGTCTCCACGCCAGGTAACAAACTGTCCATCGATATACATAGGATGTTGAACGGGTACTGACATGGGCGACTCCTGTGATTTGTATGTTTGTTTTTGGTAAATTTATTGTTAATTAACGTCAATTATCAGAGAGACGGCATCGTGAAAGGACAATTCTGTGAAGGGCTTCATAAAAACAAGTGTAAAAGGAATTAAAGGCAGAAATAAAAGTCAGAAGTCATGCCCGTTTGCAAACAATTGGTTCACGAACGGGCAATTTTTAACGTAACGAGCGACTTTCCATCGCCTCGATGAGCACCGCATCGTGTTTCAGCGTTTGCCATGCCTGGATGACTTCTGCCGGAAAATCAACGTGAACGATAAAATCTCGCCCGCGGGGGCCGTAGCCATCGCTATCATCGCGTAAACGCGGCAGCTCGCCAGTGAGTAGCGATAGATAACGCTCAACCGGCCATAATCCTTGCAACGGATTAACAAAGATTACACTGTCTGCGTTATTTCCTAACTGAGGAACGAATCCGGGATAACTTAACCAGCGTGGTGCATCGGGATTATCCCCGGTTATACGGCGGAACGTCGCCATCGTGCGCCGCTGCATGGTGGGGTCCTGAACAACGATAGCCGTATGAACTCGTTCTACGGCCTGATTCAATAGCGCGATGCTAAAGCGTGCGTTTTCACCGCAGTTTGTTGACTGGTCTTCAATCCAGATTTTTTCATGCGGAATATGCCAGAACTGATGAGCGATATCCGCCAGGATGGTAGCTTCAGCTCTGCCAGTGGTGCGGATAGTGTTGTAGTGTGGATGCTGTGCGATGGCGCTATACAAAAAAGTTGTCGAGTGACCGATACCACCACTAATCAGTAAAGGAATTTGCTGATCGCGGGCAATCTTACATGCCGCATCGATAGTCGGCATAACCGCATTGCCTGCAAGGATCACGCAATCGGCCTGATACGGCACCTCACCGGAGAAATCATCCTGCGCCAGCCACTGTCCGATAACATTTATGGCATCTATGGTTGCCGGCGAAAGCGTCGGAAACGGGGTAATATTCATGGTTCCTCCTTATCGTTCCCTTAAGAATACTGCGTGAGATAATAGTGAGAAGCGGAGCACTCTGAAAGGAGGAAGTCGTATTTCCTTAACTGCCACTCCGCAAGCCTGACATATTTTTTAAGGAAATGCTGTAGATAAACATTATTCATCTTGCAGCAGAGAATTGTATTTTTCTGAACTCCTGAATTTTTTCCCTTATCGTTTTTAGAATTAATAAAAAACCCGGCGCTAAATGCTTACCGGGTTTTAGATTTATCAGGCAAATAGCAGTGTTAACCGCTAATCTGCTCCATCGCCTGCAAAATACGCTTATCCGAAATCGGATAAGGCGTGCCAAGTTGTTGAGCGAAGTAACTAACGCGCAGCTCTTCTATCATCCAGCGGACCTCTTTCACGTCTTCATCCTCACGACGTGCAGGCGGCAGTTTGTTGATCCATTGCTGCCATGCCTGCTGGACGTTTTCGACTTTCAGCATCTGAGCACGGTCACGATGCGGATCAATCGCCAGTTTTTCCAGTCGTTTTTCAATCGCCTGCAAATACCGTAACGTGTCGCCCAACCGTTTAAAACCGTTGCCAGTGACAAAACCGCGATACACCAGCCCGCCCATCTGCGCTTTGATGTCCGACAGTCCCAGCGCCATAGTCATATCAACGCGACCTTTCAGGCGTTTATTGATATTGAATACCGCAGTGAGGATTTGTTCGACCTGCTTCGCAATATCCACCACCGTGTCGTTCAGTTCAGCACGGACTTTTTCATGCAGCGCAGCAAAGCCTTCTTCCGTCCAGACCGGGCCACCATTGGCGTCGATCAGTTGATCCACACCGCAGGAGATACAGTCATCGATCAGCTCCAGCACTTTGCCATACGGGTTAAAGTACAGCCCCAGCTTGGCTTTGTTTGGCAGCTTTTCGTGCAAGTACTTGATCGGCGATGGAATATTTAGCAGCAGTAAACGGCGAAGACCGTTCCACATTGCCTGCTTCTGTTCCAGCGGGTTATCAAACAGTTTGATCGCTACGCTGTCACGCTCATCCACCAGCGCCGGCCACGCCTTCACTTTGTAGTTGCCGCGCTTCTGCTCGTAACTTTCCGGAAGTTGACCAAAACTCCAGATATGCAGCCCGCTCTGCTCGATACCGTCATCCGCCACGGCAGACAGCGTTTCCTGCACTTTGCCTTTCAGGGCGTCTTTCAGATCCTGTAATGAGCGCCCTTCTTTTAGCTTCTTGTTTTTGTCATCCACCACGCGGAAAGTGATTTTCAGGTGATCGGGCACCTGATCCCAGTGCCAGTCTTCGCGGTCAACGGTGACGCCAGTCATCCGCCGTAACTCTCGTTCAAGGCTGTCGAGCAACGGCAATTCCAGCGGTGTGACGCGGCCTAAAAACGCTTCGGCGTAGTTTGGCGCGGGCACAAAATTACGGCGTACCGGCTTCGGCAGCGATTTAATCAGGGCGATGATCAGCTCACGACGCAGACCGGGGATCTGCCACTCAAACCCACTCTCCTCAACCTGGTTAAGTAGCGGCAGCGGGATATGCACGGTCACACCGTCAGCATCCGCGCCGGGCTCAAACTGATAGCTCAAACGCAGTTTGAGATTGCCCTGATGCCAGAAGTTCGGGTAATCCAGTTTGCTGATTTTTTCCGCCCCTTCTTTGATCAACATGCTCTTTTCAAAGTTGAGCAAATCAGGCGTTTCGCGGCTGACTTTTTTCCACCAACTGTCGAAATGGCGTGCGGAAATCACATCGTGGCTGATGCGCTGGTCGTAGAACTCAAACAACGTTTCATCATCCACCAGAATATCGCGGCGACGAGTTTTGTGTTCCAGTTCTTCCACTTCGGCCCGTAGTTTCAGGTTTTCACGGAAGAATGCGTGACGCGTCTGCCAGTCACCTTCCACCAGCGCGTGGCGAATAAAGAGTTCACGACATAACGCCGGATCGATCTGGCTGTAGTTGACCTTACGCGCAGCAACAATCGGCAACCCGTAAACGGTGACTTTTTCCGTTGCCATCACCGCGCCCTGCGCCCGTTCCCAGTGCGGTTCGCTGTAGGTGCGTTTGATTAAATGCTGAGCGACAGGTTCCACCCATTCTGGATCGATGCGTGCCGCAATGCGCCCCCACAGGCGGCTGGTTTCTACCAGTTCCGCCACCATTACCCATTTCGGCGGCTTTTTGAATAAACCAGAACCGGGGAAGATGGAGAAACGCGCGTTACGTGCGCCGGTATATTCTTGTTTATCGGCATCTTTCATGCCGATATGCGAAAGCAAACCGGTCAGCAACGCAATGTGAATTTCGCGATAATCCGCCGGTTCGCTGTTAACCGGAATGCCAAGTTCTTTCACCACCTGGCGCAACTGGGTGTAGATATCCTGCCATTCGCGCACGCGCAGATAGTTGAGATAATCGGTACGACACAGGCGACGGAAGGCGTTTGAAGAGAGCGCCTTTTGCTGCTCGCCAAGATAATTCCACAGATTCACAAACGCGAGGAAGTCAGACTCTTTGTCGTGGAAGCGACGATGTTTTTCGTCCGATGCCTGCTGCTTGTCCATTGGCCGCTCACGCGGGTCCTGAATAGAGAGCGCGGACGTGATAATCATCGCCTCACGCACGCAGCCATGTTTCTGCGCTTCCAGCACCATTCGCGCCAGACGAGGATCGACTGGCAGTTGCGAGAGCTGGCGACCGAGCGGCGTCAGTTTATAGGCGCTGGCCTGTTCATCAGTGGTGATCGCGCCCAGCTCTTCGAGCAGACGCACGCCATCCTGGATATTGCGTTTATCCGGTGCTTCGACAAACGGGAATGCGGCGATATCGCCCAAGCCCAGTGCGGTCATCTGCAAAATAACCGAGGCCAGGTTAGTACGCAGAATTTCTGGGTCGGTAAACTCCGGGCGCGAGAGGAAATCGTCTTCGGAATAGAGACGAATACAGATCCCTTCTGACACACGGCCGCAGCGGCCTTTACGCTGATTAGCTGAAGCCTGCGAAATTGGCTCAATCGGCAAACGCTGCACTTTGGTGCGATAGCTGTAGCGGCTGATACGCGCCGTACCTGGGTCGATAACGTATTTAATACCCGGTACGGTCAGCGAGGTTTCCGCGACGTTGGTCGCCAGTACAATGCGTCGCCCGCTGTGCGACTGGAACACGCGGTTCTGTTCGCTGTTGGAAAGCCGTGCATAAAGCGGCAAGATTTCGGTATGGCGTAAGTTCAGCTTGTTCAGCGCATCGGCGGTATCGCGAATTTCTCGCTCGCCGCTCATAAAGATCAGAATGTCGCCAGGGCTTTCCTGGCTCAGTTCATCTACGGCGTCAAAAATCGCCTGCAACTGGTCGCGCTCGGTGTCATCGGCTTCTTCAACAATCGGGCGATAGCGCACTTCCACCGGATAGGTCCGACCGGAGACTTCGATAATCGGCGCATTATTAAAGTGGCGCGAAAAGCGTTCCGGGTCGATAGTCGCGGAAGTGATAATAATTTTTAGGTCAGGACGCCGCGGCAGCAACTCTTTCAAATAGCCGAGAAGAAAATCGATATTCAGGCTGCGTTCGTGCGCTTCGTCAATAATGATGGTGTCGTACTGCATCAGCAGGCGGTCTTGCTGGATCTCTGCCAGCAGGATGCCGTCGGTCATCAGCTTGACCATCGTGTTATCACTAACGTGATCGCTGAAACGCACTTTGTAACCGATGCAACCGCCCGGCTCCGTTTTTAGCTCTTCCGCAATACGGTTCGCCACCGTTCGCGCCGCCAGCCGACGCGGCTGGGTATGGCCGATCAGCCCTTTAATCCCGCGACCCAGCTCCATACAGATTTTCGGTAGCTGAGTCGTTTTACCGGAACCCGTTTCCCCGGCGACGATCACCACCTGGTGGTCACGAATCGCTTCGAGAATGTCCTGCTTTTTCTGACTAACCGGCAAATTGTCCGGGTAAGTAATCTCCGGTCGTGCCGCTTCACGCAGCAGGACTTTCCCTGCCGCATGGTCAATCTCTTTCGCCATCTCCTGGAAAATGGCCTGTTGTGCATCAGGATTTTTAACCTTCTTCACGCCGTGCAGACGGCGAGAAAAACGCAGTCTGTCACGCAGCATCATCGAATCCAGCCGCTGCTGCAAGGCAGTAAAGGTCAATTTTTGTTGTTCTGTCATAACGTTAGTGGGCAGTAGTCTGCCTGATTAATTTTCTTTTAAATGATAGATATAGAGTACCACATCGCGGCTTTCTATGCGTTGTTCAATAAATTCGAACATAGGCTTCGATTTATTGCGCTATCTCTGTGGCAGAATTGTGAATAAAGTGTCAACAAGCAACGGGGCATTGCCCATTCAAATATCTATAAGGAAACACCATGAGCAAGGTATTAGTTCTTAAATCCAGCATCCTGGCAGGGTACTCTCAGTCTAATCAGTTGTCCGATTATTTTGTTGAACAATGGCGCGAAAAGCACTCCGCTGATGAAATCACCGTGCGTGACCTGGCTGCAAATCCGATTCCGGTCCTGGATGGCGAACTGGTTGGTGCACTGCGTCCGAGCGATGCGCCGCTGACTCCGCGTCAGCAGGAAGCTCTGGCGCTTTCCGATGAGCTGATTGCCGAGCTGAAAGCCCACGACGTTATCGTTATTGCGGCACCGATGTATAACTTCAATATCTCGACCCAGTTGAAAAACTATTTTGACCTGGTTGCACGTGCAGGCGTTACTTTCCGCTATACCGAGAAGGGTCCGGAAGGCCTGGTCACCGGTAAAAAAGCCATCGTTATCACCAGCCGCGGTGGGATCCATAAAGATGGCCCAACGGATCTGGTGACGCCGTATCTGTCCACATTCCTGGGCTTTATCGGCATTACCGATGTGAAATTTGTCTTCGCCGAAGGGATCGCGTACGGCCCGGAAATGGCAGCGAAAGCACAGTCTGACGCGAAAGCAGCCATCGACAGTATTGTTGCTGAATAACCGGACACGATCTTGATGTGGACTGTAGATATTCAGTCCACATCTCAATCCGCTTACCTGTTTTCCCATAATTTCAGCATCGCTTTGTGCTCTTCCTTAAGCACAATCCGCGAGCGTCTGGCTCGAATATAACTAATCACTTCATCAACGGTTTTACAATGTCCGTAACATAACAGCCATGCCGCCACCACCAGCGCACTGCGCGATAATCCCAACGCGCAATGGACCAGAACGCTGCCTTGCTCTTCGCGTAATGTTTCCAGCATCGCCACGGCCTGTCGGAGCTCCCCCTCTTCCGGAACCACCAGATCCAACATCGGTACACAAAAATAGAGTCGATCTTTTGTCGCTCGTCCGCGAGGGAATTCAAAGGTGACGTCCAGAACCGCATTCTGTGCCGGAATATGTCGTGGAAACGCCCCTAAATAAACACCAGCAGTAATTTTGCTCACCGGCTCCAGGCGAAGACAAAACCAACGCATAGACAGCCACATCCCGATACGCCAGGGCAATGTCAGCCAGTAAACGGCGGGCGGGAGTTTCCCCTGACTATCTTTCCCTGTTGTTATCGCGCCAAGCCCACCGTACCCACGGCCAATGATGAATAGCGATAATACTGGCCAACATAACCAGACTGACCACCATAACTGAAGCATTATCATTAGCTCCATCAACACAATGCACGAGCACGCGCCTACGACATATGGCAGTGCTATTTTGATTCGACGTTGATCAGGTTTCTGATAATTCCAACGACGGTCGACGGGCACTATCCAGTCAATTAACATACCTACCGCCAGCCCCGTGATGACATCAATAAAATGATGCTGCCAGGTCGTCAGCGTCGAAATGGCGATGAGTAAAAACCATCCGCCGCAGACTTTACGCCACCTCACAGCCAGATGCTGACGAAAGTGACGCCAAAGTAGCCAGCAGAGAATAATATGCAGCGAAGGAGACTGGTTATAAGGCAGATCAAACAGTTCAAGTTGCGAAAATAGCCATCCTGTCACCCCACTCACTTCAGGACGGATAAAACTAAACTTCAGCGGATAGAGAAAAAAACCGCAGCAGGCCATTACCGTTGCCAGAATAAGCCGGTGAACCAGTCGGCGCTGTTCGAATGTCGAGCTACAAATGAACAGCGAAAATCCATATAAAAGATCCAGACTCCAGTAAGGAACAATAGTCCAGGGAAGAAAAGGGATCGCCGTTTCCCAACCGAATACCTGACTGGGGATATCATGGTTGTTAAGATCCTGAGTCGCGGTGAACTGATTAAGAAATCCATATGTAAAGAAGAAAAACGGGGCCAGCAACAATAACCAGCCAGCTCCTTGTAGCAATACGTTCCGGCGTTCAGTTATCACGACGCACCGCCATCGAAACCGTAAAAATGCCCCACACATCAATCCGTTGTGTGCATTTATCGAATCCGGCATCATGCACGAGCGAATCCATCTCCCCTTGCGAACGCACGCGCATTACCCACGGTTTACCATCTTTATGACTGGTTAACACCCCGGCAATCAGCTCCAGTTGTGGGTGCCACGGCTGCCCGGTGTAGATGAGAATGCCACCCGGATCGATGGCATTGGCAAGACCTGCGAGTGAGTTTTTTACCTGCTCATTTTCGGGGAAAAGCTCATACAGGCCAGAGACAATCGCCAGCGTAGGCCGCGGAGTTAACGCGCTGAGTTCCTCCAGGTTAAACGCATCGCCCTGTTCAAAACGCACCCGCCCAGACATTCCCCGTTGAGCAATCATCTCTTGCCCCTGTGCAACATTTAACTCGCTGTAATCACGTAACAAAATATCGCTTACGGCAGGCTCGTTTGCCAGCGCATCCAGTACATAGCGCCCATGCCCTGCGGCAATGTCAACCACGCGGACGGCTAAACCTTTGGCGTGGAGATGGGCAACGGCTTGTTTAATCAGCATTTGTAAATGGGTTTTGCGCTGGCGAATACCGCGCCAGCCAACACTGTTCAGGTAGATTTTGTCGATAAAGCGCCCGAATGCGTTACTGCCTTGCGGTTGATTTTGATAGACATAATCCAGCGAACTGCCTGAATCAAAGCCGGTACTCATTCCGAGATGCAGGCCCGCAGAGTGCGCCCCGAACAGTTTCATCGCCTTTCGCATAAAGCGATACGCCAAATCAACCGGCGATAACGGCACGGGTCCACCAGAAAGGAGCCGCCAGCGATCCACTGATGGTCCTGTGCGGTCTTCATGCTGATAATCAAATTTTTGCGACTTGTTAGCATATAAACGGCTGATAAAGCTTTGCATTTTTTCAAATGCCTGCGCCCTGTTCTCTTCACCCAACGTGTGGTGATAAAAGCCTGGCAGCAGATGCAGCTCTTTCAGAGGACTACGTAAACGCTGATAAAAATCAATCTGCGGTTGGCGATGCACCACATAGTCATCGCCTGATATCAGAAGTTGCGTGGGGAGCGTAATCGCCGCCGCATCGCTAACAATACGTTCAGACGTTTTATAGAGATCGAGCAAGATATTGACGGCAATCGCCCGTGTGATCAGCGGATCATTATTGAAACTCGCCACCCGTTGCCGATCGTGGGTCAGATAACGCCCTTTCACATAGGAATTAATAAAAAACAGACCACGCAGACGATGCCATAACGCCAGCCCAGGACGTGCCAGCGGCACATACAATTTAACCTTAAAGGCCGGAGATGCCAGCACTAGTCCGCGAATAGCAGGCGCATAATCATGAACCCATGTGGCAACCATCACTGCGCCGACGCTTTGCGCGATCACAACCACCTCTTCCAGTCCGACCTGGCTGTCGCTGGCAGCAAAACGGACAAATTCATCAACATCCTGCACTGAACGCGCAAGAGACGGACTATAACCACGCGGCCCCGAAGTTTGTCCATGCCCTCGGGCATCCCATGCATAAAAAGCAGTATCTGGCATCGCCAGTTCATCAACGATATGTTGTAGACGACCAGAATGTTCATGACCGCGATGAAATAAGACGATGACCTTTTTCGCCCCTGGCAGTAAAGTGGGCCAGTGCCGATAAAACAACGCTGTATTATCACTGGTGGTAAAAAAATGCTCCCCAGGGATGCGTGAATTTTCCATTTTCTCTATTTTCCTTCAGTAACAGCAGTAGCGAATAAAATAAAAAAATACCGGAGCGGTGAAAATTAATGAGTCAATCCTGTCAAGGAGTCCGCCATGTCCTGGTAATAGTTTTCCGCTATCTTTAACACCAACATCTCGTTTGGTGGCTGACATCACTACATCGCCGCAAAAACCACTAATACCAATTAACAAACCCGCTAATAATACCTGTAATGTATTTAGCGGTGTCAGTAACGGTCCAATAATCAGTGACGCAATCATGGTGGTGATTACTCCCCCCACCAGACCTTCCAGCGTTTTTCCCGGGCTGACTTTGGGGACCACTTTTCTTCTGCCGCAGGATTTTCCCCATAAATACTGTGCAATATCGTTTGACTCGGTTAACGCCAAAAGAAATAACACCAGTAACGCCCCGCCCTGGATATTTATGGTTGGCAACATTAATAACCAGGCGGCATGACTCAAGGTGAAAACGGTCATTATCCAGCCACAAAAAATGGCACTCACGGTATGCAGAAAACCAGAGGGGTCACCTACAAAAACTCGCCAGGTGGCTAATATCAGAAACCCAGCCAAAGGTATAAATAACAGAAACAGCTCAAAGCAATTAAAACCGATAAGCAAATAGTTAAGAGGAATAACCCAATATAACCAACGCGGAAAATGTACGGATATAAGCGTACAATATTCTTTCAATGCCAGAAAACTTATCAGCGCAAAAAACGTCAACGTCATCCAGCGTGGACCTGAAATCACCAGTGAAAAACAAATGACGATGCCCCACCAGGTACGAATACGTAATGTTACTTCATCGCCTTTTCTCTCCGGTAACCGCCATACCAGAAAACGGTTTATCAGCGTTGCTAAAATTAACAACGCGAAAAGTGTTGCCAGAGATTTTTCCAGCATTATCTTTCAGCACTCATAAAAAGCACACTCCGACAACGATTAATCGCAGTCCAGAGAAGCAGAATTGAAGCAATGCTCCATATAAGATTATTCCATTGCATCCACTGTGGATAAATGGCAACGGCTAGCCCCCACAGACCAAATATTAACGCGCGATCGCTTTTGCCAAATGGACCGGCATAACTGCGAATACCGTTAATCGTCTGCGCGAGTAAACCGCAAAACTCGGTCAATATGGTGCAAAATAACATGAGTATTACGAGTGATGCGTTACTTTCCGGTAAAAATAAAAACGGTAAATAGAGCGCAATATCGGAAATAACATCGCCAGTTTCATTCAAAATCGCCCCCAGACGTGTTTTCTGATTGCACTCACGCGCCAACATGCCATCCAGCGCATTGAGCGTCATACGGATAAAAAGCACGATGGGCAATAGCAAAAAGAGGATGGGTTGTGCCACCAACACCAACAGCAATCCGGTAAGAAGAGAAAGCGCCAGTGCAGCAAGAGTGATGTGATTCGCTGTAACATGGTGCTTATAAAGCCAAAACATCGTCGGCCTTAACAGCGACTGAAAGAGCGGTTTTATCTGGTAGAGCGTCATTTATCATTCCGTGATATTCAGTTTGCTCTATGGTGCATCAATTCCGACGGCGGAGATATCACAACGCGCAGCATCAACGTAAATTCGGAATATATCAAGATGTGGTGGATGAATGCCCTACACATCTGTTTGATTACCGTCTGGATATCAGTGAGATACCATCTATCACTGTACGAATCAATGAATCCATCGCCTTTTCACTGATTATCCAGCCGCAAATCCTGGCCTTAAACATATGCACTCCATGCCATTAAAAAAGAAACAAAAGGGAAATGCATCTTTCCCTTTTGTATATTCGTTATTCTCGCGAAATACCATCCAACGTAGACAACACTTTCTCAGAAAGATGCAATTTTTCAGCAGCCATATTCTCCCGTAAATGCGCAACAGAAGATGTTCCAGGAATCAACAAAATATTCGGTGAACGTTGTAACAGCCACGCCAGCGCCACCTGCATTGGTGTTGCACCCAGGCTCGTAGCAACATCGGAAAGCGTGGAGGATTGCAGCGGCGTAAAGCCCCCGAGCGGAAAGAATGGCACGTAGGCAATGCCATCACGAGCCAAAGCATCAATCATTGCGTCATCAGCACGGTGGGCAATGTTGTATTCGTTCTGCACGCAGACGATTTCGGCAATCTTTCGCGCCTCTGCAACCTGCGTCGGTGTGACGTTACTCAGGCCAATATGTTTTACCAGGCCTTGTTGTTGCATCTCCGCCAGCACTGTCAGGCTGGCCTCAATCGATCCTTCCGTCGGGCCATGACCATCCCCCATCATAACGCGCAGGTTAACCACATCCAGTACGTCCAGGCCGAGATTACGTAGATTATCGTGTACCGCTTTTTGCAGCTCTGCCGGAGAAAATGCGGGTAACCAGGAAGCGTCCTCTCCACGCCGCGCACCAATTTTAGTGACAATTGTCAGGTCGTCAGAGTACGGATAAAGCGCTTCGCGGATAATCTGATTGGTGACGTGCGGACCATAAAAGTCGCTGGTATCAATATGATTGACGCCCAATGCCAGCGCCTCGCGCAGCACGGTTATAGCGACGTGGCGATCTCTTGGGGGGCCAAAAACCCCAGGACCTGCCAGTTGCATCGCGCCATAACCAAGACGGTTAACGGATTTTGTACCGAGAGTAAATGTGTTGCTGCTCATCGCACCCTGCCCTGTAATAAAACGGATTAAGAAAAATCAGTATAGAAATGAATAGAGATAAATAATGCGAGGGTGTAAACAAGATTGCGGGATGAGTTGTACTGTTGCCCTGAAAGACACGCCCCCCCAGACAGGTTAAGACACGTCAAGCACCGCATCCGGCAATAAAAAAACCGCAACCTGTATCAGCGTTGCGGTTTATGTATTACATGCTAAAAATTAGAACGTTTTCTTGAAGTTTAGCATCACACCTTTATCACTGATGCCGTCTTCTTTCCAGTGGAATGCATCTACCTGCAACGCACTTTCCTGGCTGCTGTATTTCACACCCATCGTCGCCAGGCTGTTGAAACCACCGCCACTCTGACCATCATCAATGTTGAAACGCTGGCTTCCCGCGCCCGAAACGCTCGCAGTACGTTGACTTTTCACATAGCTCAGATTCGGCCCACCTTCCAGCGTGGCGTTCGCACTCCAGCCTTCTTTCCCTGCATAGTCCAGTTTCAGCCCAACGATGCTGTCCACCGCCGTTTCGCTGCCGCTGTTCATGCTCAGGTTAAAGTCACCCGCATTGCGTTCCTGATAGCCACCTTCCAGTGTGTGACGCAGTTTAACCCCGGCATATGGAGTGACGTTCAGCCCTTCACGCAGCTCAAAGGTTTTTGCCCCTTCACTACGGAATTCCAGATACTGCTGTTCCACATTAGCATCAGCGGTTTTGTTGACGTCGCCGTAAGCTATCGAGCGACTGCTATCGAGATTATGCACATCATAACGCAGGGCGTTATTCCAGCTCATACCGTTGTCAAAGGCCATCTGGTGTTTCAGACCGAAGAACTGGCTGTAACCGCCTGTCACTCCGTTATCGCCTGCGGTATCTGAACCATTACCCTCCAGACGCGCAATCCCGTATTCCAGACTCAGGTTCTGATGTTCAGTCAGCGTCAGAGATTTACGCAGCGCCATCATGTCGTACTGTGTGTCGTTACCCAGTTCAGCACGCGGGTCGCCTTTCGCTACCACGTTGAAGGCCAGACCGTTTGCAACTTCCGGTGCTGCATCGGACAACATGCTGAAGCGGTTACTTAACACTCGTGCTTCATTAAATACCGTTGTTGCCTGGCTGCCGCTGACCTGTTTCAGCGCACTGTTCAGTTCAGCAGTCGTTCCTACGTTCAGACTAGTGTACAGGTCGTTATTGGTGTAACCCGTATCCAGTACCTGAGCGACATTATTAACTGAAGAATCCGTCACAATATCCGTATAGGCGTTTTTGGTCATCGTAACGTCTACGTTGCCATTAGCATCGGTGTTACCTTGTGCGCTCCACACGACAGAGGTCGATGTAATGGTATCAGCATCCGTAAGATTGTTACCTTGAACCACATTATCGAATGTAACAGAAGTCGCACTTGTTCCTGACGTAAATCCAGTGTTAACGGAAACACCCTTCAGGCTTGCATTGCTCACTTTCAACTTACCTGCGCTGCCATCAGAACTGGTTCCCACAACATAGCCATTTAGGTTGTTCTGGCCTCCATTATCTGAAACATTGTCGGTAGATACGAAAACTGACGAGCCGGGCACATCTGGCAGTGTGTAATTAGCATAATGCACTTCACTATTATTGCCGTTATTGCCATTGACGCCTTCAATGTTAACGCTATTACCTTGCTTAATCAGCCCGGACCCCGTCACCCCATCTGCAATGGTTACCGTACCGTTATTCACGAGGTGGCCTACGGAACCTAGCATACTAAACGCAAAGGAATTATTAGCGTATATGTTGATAGTACCATTATTCTCGATCACCGCATCAGCCGTCGCACTGCTATCCAGCTGCATACCTATCATACCGGTATCTGTCGTACCTTGTGCTCCAAGATTAATCGTGCCGTTGTTAATCAACTGTGCATTTTTATTCCCTTCCATCGCAATAGCGTTATTACCGCTAATATTCATGGTGCCATCATTCTGTGCAACATAATTACTGTGGGTGAATTTCACAGCAACGCCGCTGTCTTTATCAAAATTGACTATACCACTATTTTGGTTCCAGAAGTATGCATGGTTGGTACTGGCATCAACACCGCTGGTCGCTAGCGCTTTTGCAGTAACATCAACTGTACCACTATTAATGAACCGTCCATTATTATTCGCGTTCCAGTAATTAATTGCGTTACCGCTATAGTTAGCACCAGAAATTAACATATGACCGGTATTGTAGAACGACCCAGACTGATATAAGTGAATAGCATTTCTGCTGTTATTCAGAATGAAGTCACCGCTGTTGTTAAACACCGCAGTATTATAAATCTCCATCATGCTGGCATTATTGCTATCACTACTACTGCTGGCACCGAGATACCAGGTACCCGCGTTATTGGTAATTGCAGTTTTACTCAGGTTAGCACCGTTTTGCACGATCCCTCCCTGCTGGTTATTAAATGTTCCTCCTGTCTGGAACATGCGCGAGTTAACCGTACCGGTGTTCCCGAACGTGCCTGCGTTTAGCGTCACCTTCGCCACAGAGCCTTCGTTACTTAACTCTCCATCATTGATAATGATGGCATTATTAATAGTACCCGTCGATGTATTAACTAATTCACCGCTACTAATCGCAATATCAGCACCGGAAAGCGAACCACTGTTAACAACATTGCCTTCTTTTTTGTCGTTAATCGAGGCTTTTTGGGTCAGATTTTGTGTTTCATTCTGCGCAGTGATTACATCGCCACCCGTGTAAAGTAACGAGGTATAAGAGTCAGTCTCATTATAGTCATTGCCCGTCAGGCAATTAGTGTTAACACAAATCGTTCCATAGTTAAGAATAGTACCGGTTCCATCACTATAAAACGCCTGCCCATTGTCAGCATTGATATTAATTACGCCAGACTGTTCATTAATGGCAGTACCACTCTTATAGGCGGCCATACCGATCAGAGAATCTGCTCCCAGACTACTATCGTAGTTAGCGTTTTTCTCCAGATTGATGATACCCTCGTTAATCACGGTATTGCTGGCACCGTAGGCGGCCATACCTATTCCAGCATTATAAACCGTTATTACACCACCCTGTTTATTAACGGCCGTAGCATTTTTTCTTGGCCCACTGTAAGTATTCGTACCTACGGCCATACCAACGCCATAGCTCCTGGCTCATTACCAATATTGCTCCGCAAAGTGGTGGTATCATCTGCATCAACCCACAGGGCATCCAGTGTAATTTGCCCAGCGTTTTCTGCTGTACTCTCATCAATAGCCAACATACCAACGTTGCCGCGACCATACATCTCAACGCTGCCACCGCTTTCATTGGACACGTATCCGTGATCAAAGGCATCAAGACCCATCATACTGTTCGCATCAGAGTAGAAAGTGTTCGCCTCATTCAGACCCAGAGACGCCCCCAAATTAATGACACTTTCTTGTTCCATGACTTTCGCAGTAATCGTACCATTATTAACCGCACTACCGCCTTTAGTCGTGAAATAGCCAACTCCTGCATTTGCTAACAAGCCATAGTTGTACTGAGAAAGCGTAATATTGCCACTGTTACTTCCCGTTGAATTTTCACCAGAAATAGCGGCAAAACCGATATTTCGAGTATCAATATCACCTTTATTGACTAACTCAGCACCAGACTCTACAAAGATCATTTGGGATTCAGATCTCGCATAGTGGTCATAAATATCTACCTGCATGTTAATCGTGGCATCCGCCCCGATCTCAATCATGGCGCTATTCTTCAACCGAATCATCCCTGAATAGGCTAGAGGTAAATCACCATTAATCGTGGAGTCCCCGTTCAGGTAAACAGACGACTTCCCATCAACAGTGATTACTGGTGTTTTGCCATAGCCATTGCGATTTGATGCGACGGTAGAACCATCAGTCAATTGATTTTCTTCACCAACCAGCTGGATACCACCATTCAGATACACGGTATTATCATCACCAGATACGACAAGCCCGGAAATATTCTCCTGGCTTCCATCAAAGTCAGCATAAATACGTGAGGTAAGTTCACTGTCAGCCACCACAGTTAACTTGCCGTCTAGCGATACAGTGTTACTGTTGCCGCTAACGTTCACACCAATAGACGGTTCGTAAAAATAATCTACCGCGTTAGTCGCGGTTTGATCTTTATCTACCAAAATGTTACCAGTGATATCAACGGCATTATTGTCACCAGAGATGTTGACGCCCGTTGCCTTCTGCCCGATAACGTTCAGATCTTTCGCCGCCAACGTCACACTGTTGTTATTACCACTGAGCGCCATGCCTGTTGAAAAGTCACCAACATTCATGCTACCTGCCTGGGAGATGGCCCCCTCGCTGGTCGTGATGCTCATGCCAGTAGCTGAATTATTGACGTCAATATGACCCGTATTGGCAAAGGTCGCTCGATCACCGTTAATCAGCACACCAACCGAATCTTTATCCGTGACAGTTATATTGCCTTTATTGATTACAGTGGCGCTATCACCAGTGATATCAATGCCGTGACCGCCGCCGCTCACATCCAGTAAGCCGTCCTGATTCACCACCGCGTTATTACCCGCGATTTCGGTACCGGTCGAACCCTGACCATCAACGGTGGTATTGCCGCTGTTGTTGGCCGTCGCATCATCACCCGTAATGCGGGTTCCGGTGCCGCCATCAAGGATCGTGCTGTCGCCGTCGTTGTTGACGATGGCTTTGTCACCGTTTATCTCGGTGCCCGTGGAATCCTTGCCGTCAACGGTGGTG
>ENA-OWZY01000106-OWZY01000106.1-human-gut-metagenome-genome-assembly--contig:-NODE-106-length-53860-cov-24.1186_pt1 | contig 53860 bp, 51 predicted proteins | sample MGYA00249266_ERZ652127 | MGnify/ENA primary metagenome ERZ652127 (study PRJEB26925, sample SAMN05827178) | human gut metagenome | biome: ENVO:2100002; feature: ENVO:00000062; material: ENVO:00002003...
ATATAATTCATTATCCCGTTAATTGGTTTATTTTGTTTAAAATTATGCTTAGCGCAATAACGAGCATAATTTGAGTTCATTGGCCGCATTAACGGTTCATTTTTCCAGGGCGATGCTTCTTTGGCTTTGATAAATGGCTGCGCGCTTGGATAACCGGCCCAGTAATGCCAGGGTTTTGTCGGGCCGACATAATGAATTAATACGGTTTCATCATTAATTGGACAAATAAATGATTTTTTTAATTCATAATTTAAACTAAATTGCGTATTGTATTTAGCATCAATGAATTTAACTTTCCCTAACAGGATAAGATTTAGTATATCTTGATCCATATAGGTTAAACGGGAAACGACGGCTTTATCAGCAAGCATCGACATCGCTTTAGCAGAAACGGACTCCTGCGCCCACGCTAGTGTATTAATTAACAGGACACCTGAATTAAAGTAACCCTTTTCAAGTTCATTACACTGCAGACTTTGAGCCCGTAACGACCACCAGTTAGCATCGCGTTCAGTAACAACAGCAGCAACGTTATTGGCAAGATCCATTGTTATCAGCGGTTTTAAGGTTCCCTGACAGGCGATATCAGCATCCAGGTACAGGATCTTATCTTGTTGATCAATAAAGTAATCTGCAATTACAAAACGGAAATACATGGCAATAGACCAATTTTTGGTCGTCGGTAATACCTTAAGCCGTTCACAATTTACCAGATGGATCTGGATACAGGTATGATAGCTTTTCGCCAATTGGGATAAACGCTGGATATCGGCGTCAGGGATATCATCAATAAAAACGTGGAAGACAAAACTCACGTCGTTGTTATGTAACAAAACTGACGTGATTGAAACACCACAACCAAAAAGAAAGTTCTGATCAATGCCATAAGCAACATGGAATGATGATGCCACTGACGCCTCTGGCCTTTCATCGAAGATAATTGTCTTATTGATCATCTCTTGTGGATTAAAATAGTGGGCACTCATATTTCTCTCCGGAAATTACAACGATTTTCGAATCGTTCTTTCCCTGATTTTTGTGGCTTTTGCTTCTGCTTGCGACAGCAGCCCTTGTTCCTGCTTGATAATGTCTTTAAGCGGGGCGACAAAATACACTTTCATAAACCGCCAGATATCCCGCTGAGTCAGGCCAATATTCATCGAAGAAAAATAAAGTCCAATAAGATCTTTATCCCGCCAACGACGCGGTACTTTTGCACGTATCTGCGCCCGGTGCAGGTCAATTACTGAAATTTTTAACTCCTCTTCCTTACCGGAAAAAGGCAAGTGCAGCAGGAAATGACAGATATAACAGTCACGGTGGTTAATGCCCGCAGCATGCATATCGCGCACCATCGTCGCGACACGCTTAATAAGCATACGCTTTACGCGAACATCTGGTGGGTTGATCGCCCAGTCAGCACAGTAATCTTCCAGACTGATGGTTGGTGTCAGATCTTCGGTAATAATAAACGAGGTTCTGGTCAGCGGATTAATACCTTTTTCGCCGAATGCCACCCCATACATAGTATCAACGCCGACATCCCGCAGTCGATGAATCGCATTCCATTCGCGGTCTGCGCCTAATACTGGCATCCGCAATGAGAGTAAATTTTTGATTATCTCTTTCAGGGTCGTGCCGCGATGCCATTTGAGAAAATAGCTTTTGCCCGCCATTTCAAAGCGCAGAGTGCGGCGAGTTTCCAGTTCACGAAATACCTCACCCTGCAAGGTTTTAACTTCCCCAAAAGGATCTTTACCGCGCCATAACGTGGCAAACGGCTCTTTAAGTTCAACCATCCAGACCACCCGTTATGATGTCCGCCGCTTTCTCTGGCAGACTGTATAAATCTTGTGTATCAGCATAATGTCGCGCATTTTCCGCCCAGGCCTGGCGCAATGAAGATTGCGTTAACGCTTTGCGTAAAATCTCATTCAATGTTTCCTGGCGGAATGGCTCAGCAATAGCCTCGCCGCAATTGGCGTCGACAATATAATGCGCATAGCCACAAACGGCTGTTGTTAGTACCGGTAATCCTGCAGTTATCGCTTCCAGCAGTACAATTCCCGCGGCTTCCTGGTAGGCAGGATGAAGTAATAAATCCGCCGCCGCCATTAATTCCGAGACATCGTTGCGCCCCGAGAAGAAGTGAACATTACTGCGCACGCCGCGTTTTTCTGCCAGCGCCTCAAATTTTCGCGGTTTATCCTGCCCAACAACATATAGTAATGTGTTGTGGCGCAGCGAATCCGGTAACGAAGCAAGTGCTTCAATGGAACGATCGACACCTTTACGCGTGAAGTCTGAACCAACCTGCAACAATAAATATTGTTGTTCGGTTATTCCATTCTTCTTACGGAAGATTTCACGGCTATTGGCTGGCTGCTGGCTATATTTACGATCAGGATAAATCCCCGGAGGCAGAATATGAAAACGCTCCGCTTCAGTCTGATAATGTTTCTGGAAATCGGCGATTTGCTTATCTGTCAGCATCAGCAGCTGTGTCGGCTTGCCCTGTTCGAAGGTTGCCCGCTCAAAGGCGGCATAATGGCGATAACGTGACGTCAGGCGATAGAAAAAGCCTTTCTCCTGCGCTACTTTCTCGGCATAACAAACATCAGCGGCATAATAAACGTCCAGCCCCGGCATTTTATTAAATCCAACGACTCTATCGACGGGGTGTTCACGTAAATGTTTTTGCACCCAGGCAAAATATTCCGCATTGCGCCCGTGATTGGTATGCGATTTAACCGGCACTTTGATCAGTTCAAATACATCAGGGCATTCGCCTTCCCACGACTGGGTATAAACCCGAACATGATGACCTCGGGCGGCGACTGTCTGAGCAATACGCATAAAATCGCGCTGCAAACCGCCAAAGGGAAAATATTTATATAAACAAAAAGCAACGATCATAACGACGTACCTGTCGTGGAGGAGGGAAGTAATTTATCGACAGCTGCAATGACATCTGCCGCCGGAATAACCGAAAGATACATCTCATTTCGGTCACGCTGATCGCGCGTTGGCATTTCCCGGTAATCTCCCGCCCAGAATTGAATCATGTTATTTGACCAGGGACGCCAGAAAATATGGTCCGTCGCACCAAACAGCGATATCAGCGGCGTATTAACTGCAGCGGCAATATGCGCCGGTGCGGAATCAACGCCAATAAACAGCTGCGCATGATCGATTAACGCACCAAGTTCCGGGAAGGTCACCTTTCCGGCCAGCGCCGTTACTGGTGGCGTCTGGCATCCCTGCGCAATTTCATTGACGCAGGCCAGATCGTCTTTATCTGGGCCGGACGTCAGAACGACTTCATAACCACGAGCATGTAAGGCATCAATCACAGCGGAAAACTTGGCGTTGTCCCAGCATTTGAAGATTTGCCGCGCCGTAGGTTGGATAACCACATAATTTTGTCCAACACCAGCGTGATCAAGTTCGCGACGCATACGTTTCCAGCTTGCAGGCGGGTAACTCATGGTTGTCTGCTTCACCAACGATTCAAGTCCCAATGGCGTCAGCACGGATAAGTTACTTTCCACCACATTTCCACCCTGCAACGGCACCAAATGAGTGAAACTATTACGCCAAAAAGCAGACTGCCGATGATGATAATCCTGGGAAATTTTCACACGGGCATTTAATAAGCGAACCAGTATAGCAACCATCCATTGATCGGTAAGATTAACGATAAGGTCATACTTATTGGCACGTAATACCTTGATGAGATGAAAAAAGTTGGTAATTTTTTCTGAGGCTTTTGCTTTTTTATTTTTTATGCCGTAGAGCGCGTTAATCTCTGGATTTTCAGACAGGATCGGGATGGTGTCCTGATAAAGCAGCACATCAATTTTTGCGTCAGGGTAATTTTTTTTCAGCGAACTAATGACGGGAGTAGTTAATAACATATCCCCATGAAAACGCATTTTAATGAGCAAAATTCTTCGAAATGGCTTATCCACAAGTAACTCTTTTTGTTGAGATTATCCGATTAAGGTGAAGCAGAAAAAGCACGCTACCGCCCCAGGCTCAACAGCTACCTGAATACTGATACCGCACTGATATTGACGCGCTAGTGTATCACTTCTTTCGCGGCAATCCGACCCGAATGATTTTTAAGCACATTGTTGATTTTCAATAAAGAAATCAATCAAATAAAATCATTAGCAACCATATTCTTTTACTGTTGCTCTGCGATTCCTTCCTGCACGTACTGCAGAAATCAATGAATCGCATAAAAATACAAAAAAAGTATAGATGTTCAGCAAGAATTGGCGGGTAAATTGCTATTTAAGTCAAAAACGGGAAAAGTAATGGTAAAGCCACAGCTAAATACATAGAATCCCCAGCACATCCATAAGTCAGCTATTTACTATGCTCGAATTGCTTTACACCGCCCTTCTCTACCTTATTCAGCCGCTGATCTGGATACGGCTCTGGGTGCGCGGACGTAAGGCTCCGGCCTATCGAAAACGCTGGGGTGAACGTTACGGTTTTTACCGCCATCCGCTAAAACCAGGCGGCATTATGCTGCACTCCGTCTCCGTCGGTGAAACTCTGGCGGCGATCCCGTTGGTGCGCGCACTGCGTCATCGTTATCCTGATTTACCGATTACCGTAACAACCATGACGCCAACCGGTTCGGAGCGCGTACAATCGGCTTTCGGGAAGGATGTTCAGCACGTTTATCTGCCGTACGACCTGCCCGATGCACTCAACCGTTTCCTGAATAAAGTCGACCCTAAACTGGTGTTGATTATGGAAACCGAACTATGGCCTAACCTGATTGCGGCGCTACATAAACGTAAAATTCCGCTGGTGATCGCTAACGCGAGACTCTCTGCCCGCTCGGCCGCAGGTTATGCCAAACTGGGTAAATTCGTCCGTCGCTTGCTGCGTCGTATTACGCTGATTGCTGCGCAAAATGAAGAAGATGGTGCACGTTTTGTATCACTGGGCGCAAAAAATAATCAGGTGACCGTTACCGGTAGCCTGAAATTCGATATTTCTGTAACGCCGCAACTGGCTGCTAAAGCAGTGACGCTGCGCCGCCAGTGGGCACCACACCGCCCGGTATGGATTGCCACCAGCACTCACGAAGGCGAAGAGAGTGTGGTGATCGCCGCACATCAGGCATTGTTACAGCAATTCCCGAATTTATTGCTCATCCTGGTACCCCGTCATCCAGAACGCTTCCCGGATGCGATTAACCTTGTCCGCCAGGCTGGACTAAGCTATATCACACGCTCTTCAGGGGAAGTCCCCTCCACCAGCACGCAGGTTGTGGTTGGCGATACGATGGGCGAGTTGATGTTACTGTATGGCATTGCCGATCTCGCCTTTGTTGGCGGTTCACTGGTTGAACGTGGTGGGCATAATCCGCTGGAAGCTGCCGCACACGCTATTCCGGTATTGATGGGGCCGCATACTTTTAACTTTAAAGACATTTGCGCGCGGCTGGAGCAGGCAAGCGGGCTGATTACCGTTACCGATGCCACGTCGCTTGCAAAAGAGGTTTCCTCTTTACTCACCGACGCCGATTACCGTAGTTTCTATGGCCGTCATGCCGTTGAAGTGCTGTATCAAAACCAGGGCGCACTACAGCGTCTGCTTCAACTGCTGGAACCTTACCTGCCACCGAAAACGCATTGAGGTTGTTATGCAAAAACGGGCGATTTATCCGGGTACTTTCGATCCCATTACCAATGGTCATATCGATATCGTGACGCGCGCCACGCAAATGTTCGATCACGTTATTCTGGCGATTGCCGCTAGTCCCAGTAAAAAACCGATGTTTACCCTGGAAGAGCGTGTGGAGCTGGCACAGCAGGCAACCGCGCATCTGGGGAACGTGGAAGTGGTCGGGTTTAGTGATTTGATGGCGAACTTCGCCCGTAATCAACACGCTACGGTGCTGATTCGTGGCCTGCGTGCGGTGGCGGATTTTGAATATGAAATGCAGCTGGCGCATATGAATCGCCACTTGATGCCAGAACTGGAAAGTGTGTTTCTGATGCCGTCGAAAGAGTGGTCGTTTATCTCTTCATCGTTGGTGAAAGAGGTGGCGCGCCATCAGGGCGATGTCACCCATTTCCTGCCGGAGAATGTCCATCAGGCGCTGATGGCGAAGTTAGCGTAGCGTTTATGCCGGATGGTATGCCATCCGGCGCGCATCAATTACTTCTGGCACTGCCGACAATAAAACGTTGCCCGCTGCGCATGTTTAGTCGCCACAATCGGCGTACCGCACACCCGACACGGCTCACCTTTTCGCCCGTAAACCTGCAATTCCTGAGCGAAATAGCCCGGTTTACCATCACTTTGCAGAAAATCTTTCAGCGTTGTACCGCCCTGCTCAATCGAACGCAACAACACCGCTTTAATCACCCGAGCTAACAATTCACACTCCGCCAGCGACAGTGATGACGCCAGCCGATCCGGATGGATCCCCGCCGCAAACAGCGATTCGCTGGCATAGATATTCCCTACGCCTACCACCAGCTTGTTATCCATCAGCCACGGTTTAATCGCCGTTTTTTTCTTCGCGCACTTCTGATGCAGGTACTCACCGTTGAAATCGTCACTAAGCGGCTCCGGTCCAAGATGGGCCAGCACGTTGTGCCCTTCCAGCTCTTTGGTCCATAGCCAGGCACCAAAGCGGCGCGGATCGGTGTAGCGCAGCACTTTGCCGTTGCTCATCACCAAATCCACATGGTCATGCTTTTCAGGGGGAAGTTCTTCTGGAAGGATGCGCAGGCTGCCAGACATCCCCAAATGAATGATAATCCAGCCCTCAGGCAGCTCCAGCAGCAGATATTTAGCCCGGCGCTGCACGCTAAGCACTGGTTGGTCGCTTAAACGGTAGATCTCTTCTGAAACCGGCCAGCGCAAGCGTCCGTTGCGCACCACCGCATGAAGAATGGTTGCACCAACGAGATGCGGTTCTATGCCGCGACGGCTGGTTTCAACTTCGGGTAATTCAGGCATAGCATCTCCAGGAATGAACAGATGCAGTCAATATGGGGGCAAGCAGATAACAAAAAACCCCGCCGGGGCGAGGTTTTTTGTTACATCAAAGCGAGAATTATTTGATTTTCGCTTCTTTGTAGATCACGTGCTGGCGAACAACTGGATCGAATTTTTTCAGTTCCAGTTTTTCCGGCTTAGTACGTTTGTTCTTCGTAGTGGTATAGAAGTGACCAGTACCAGCAGAAGAAACCAGCTTGATTTTCTCACGAATACCTTTAGCCATGATTTATTTCCTCTAAGTACTTAGTACTTTTCGCCACGGGCACGCAGTTCAGCCAGAACTGTATCGATGCCTTTTTTATCGATTACACGCATACCTTTAGCAGATACGCGCAGGGTGACAAAACGCTTCTCGCTCTCAACCCAGAAACGGTGAGAGTGCAGATTCGGCAGGAAACGGCGTTTAGTCGCGTTCAGTGCGTGGGAACGGTTGTTACCGGTCACCGGACGCTTGCCAGTAACTTGGCAGACTCGGGACATGTCTATTCTCCAAAAATCAAATTAGCTCGAGCTTCGTATGGGGTATTGGCGCCTCGTCAGGCTTTACAGCCCGGTCATCGCAGTTCTATGTGAACTCTCGATTGCCAGGCCCAAATGCCAAACCCGAGATTCTCAAAGGTGGCGTAGTATACGCTGACTCAGCGATGTGCTCAAGTCCCGAACAGACAAAGATCCCGAAGGATCGCGCATAGCGGGTTAAATCCAGCCGCGTTCGGCAAAAGAAACATACTCTCCACGCCCAATCACGATATGGTCGAGCACGCGTAAATCCATGAACTGACAACTCTTTATTATCCGTTCAGTAATGAGTTTATCCGCTTTACTGGGTTCAGCACAACCCGAAGGGTGATTATGCGCAAGGATCAGCGCCGAGGCGTTTATTTTTATCGCTTCGCGGATAATTTCCCGAGGATGGACTTCAACATGGTTTAGCGTGCCGGAAAAAAGACGGCTATGCGTTATAACCCTGTGTTGGGAGTCGAGAAAGATCACCATAAAGATCTCCCGCTCCTCGCCCGTGAGCTGGCTTTGTAAAAATTCCCTCGTCATCTCCGGGCTGAGTAAAGGGCTTTCTTCACGCATCCGTACGTTGTAGTAACGCCGCGCCAGTTCGGCAATCCCCTTTAACTGGGCGAATTTCGCCACGCCAATTCCATGAACGCCACTAAATTGCTCATATTCAGAGGTTAACAAGCCATAAAGAGAGCCGAAATTCTCCAGCATCTCTTTTGCCAGGGTTAATACATCTTTACCGCGCGTTCCGGTACGCAGAAATAGCGCCAGCAGCTCGACATCCGTTAAGGCGCTAATACCAAACTTCAGCATTTTTTCGCGCGGCATCAACAGCTGTGCATTGTTTTTCACCTTCACCTCCTTTGTGGTGCTCGCATCCTGTCATAGCCGTTCCTTTAAATCGACGGCCAGTTTTCAATCCTGGAAAGCGCCTCGCAAAGTGAATCTCAGGTGAAGGCACGACAACAAAAGTATTGTGATAAAATCGCCAACTTCTGGTGTCACCCAACAGGAAAAATCATCATGAGCCTGGCCGGTAAAAAAATCGTTCTCGGCGTTAGCGGCGGTATTGCTGCCTATAAAACCCCTGAACTGGTGCGTCGTTTGCGCGATCGCGGGGCCGATGTCCGCGTAGCCATGACCGAAGCGGCAAAAGCCTTTATCACCCCACTTAGCTTGCAGGCGGTTTCTGGTTATCCCGTTTCCGACAGTCTGCTGGACCCGGCAGCCGAAGCCGCTATGGGCCATATTGAGCTGGGAAAATGGGCTGATTTAGTGATTCTCGCCCCTGCCACGGCAGATTTAATTGCCCGTGTTGCAGCCGGAATGGCGAATGACCTGGTATCGACGATTTGTCTGGCTACACCTGCGCCTGTAGCCGTGCTCCCCGCCATGAACCAGCAGATGTACCGTGCCGCCGCCACCCAGCATAATTTAGAGGTGCTTGCCTCGCGTGGTTTGCTCATCTGGGGGCCAGACAGCGGCAGTCAGGCTTGTGGTGATATCGGCCCAGGGCGAATGCTCGATCCGTTAACCATTGTGGATATGGCGGTAGCGCATTTTTCGCCCGTCAACGACCTGAAACATCTGAACATTATGATTACCGCCGGTCCGACGCGTGAACCGCTCGATCCCGTGCGTTATATCTCTAATCACAGCTCCGGCAAGATGGGTTTTGCTATCGCCGCCGTCGCAGCCCGTCGTGGTGCGAACGTCACGCTGGTATCAGGTCCGGTTTCATTACCGACGCCACCGTTTGTTAACCGTGTTGATGTGATGACCGCGCTGGAAATGGAAGCCGCCGTGAATGCTTCAGTACAGCAGCAAAATATTTTTATCGGTTGCGCCGCCGTGGCGGATTATCGCGCAGCTACCGTGGCCCCAGAAAAAATCAAAAAGCAGGCCACGCAGGGTGATGAATTAACAATAAAAATGGTTAAAAACCCCGATATCGTCGCAGGCGTTGCCGCACTAAAAGACCATCGACCCTACGTCGTTGGATTTGCCGCCGAAACAAATAATGTGGAAGAATACGCCCGGCAAAAACGTATCCGTAAAAACCTTGATCTGATCTGCGCGAACGATGTTTCCCAGCCAACTCAAGGATTTAACAGCGACAACAACGCATTACACCTTTTCTGGCAGGACGGAGATAAAGTCTTACCGCTTGAGCGCAAAGAGCTCCTTGGCCAATTATTACTCGACGAGATCGTGACCCGTTATGATGAAAAAAATCGACGTTAAGATTCTGGACCCGCGCGTTGGGAAGGAATTTCCGCTCCCGACTTATGCCACCTCTGGCTCTGCCGGACTTGACCTGCGTGCCTGTCTCGACGACGCCGTAGAACTGGCTCCGGGTGACACTACGCTGGTTCCGACCGGGCTGGCGATTCATATTGCCGATCCTTCACTGGCGGCAATGATGCTACCGCGCTCCGGATTGGGACATAAGCACGGTATCGTGCTTGGTAACCTGGTAGGATTGATCGATTCTGACTATCAGGGCCAGTTGATGATTTCCGTGTGGAACCGTGGTCAGGACAGCTTCACCATTCAACCTGGCGAACGCATCGCCCAGATGATTTTTGTTCCGGTAGTACAGGCTGAATTTAATCTGGTGGAAGATTTCGACGCCACCGACCGCGGTGAAGGCGGCTTTGGTCACTCTGGTCGTCAGTAACACATACGCATCCGAATAACGTCATAACATAGCCGCAAACATTTCGTTTGCGGTCATAGCGTGGGTGCCGCCTGGCAAGTGCTTATTTTCAGGGGTATTTTGTAACATGGCAGAAAAACAAACTGCGAAAAGGAACCGTCGCGAGGAAATACTTCAGTCTCTGGCGCTGATGCTGGAATCCAGCGATGGAAGCCAACGTATCACGACGGCAAAACTGGCCGCCTCTGTCGGCGTTTCCGAAGCGGCACTGTATCGCCACTTCCCCAGTAAGACCCGCATGTTCGATAGCCTGATTGAGTTTATCGAAGATAGCCTGATTACTCGTATCAACCTGATTCTGAAAGATGAGAAAGACACCACAGCGCGCCTGCGTCTGATCGTGTTGTTGCTCCTCGGTTTTGGTGAGCGTAATCCTGGCCTGACTCGCATCCTCACTGGTCATGCGCTAATGTTCGAACAGGATCGTCTGCAAGGGCGCATCAACCAGCTGTTCGAGCGTATTGAAGCGCAGTTGCGTCAGGTATTGCGTGAAAAGAGAATGCGTGAGGGTGAAGGTTACACCACCGATGAAACCCTGCTGGCAAGCCAGTTGCTGGCATTTTGTGAAGGTATGCTTTCACGCTTTGTCCGCAGCGAGTTTAAATACCGCCCGACGGATGATTTTGACGCCCGCTGGCCGCTAATTGCCGCACAGTTGCAGTAAGATGACGCCGGATGACTTTTCATCCGGCGAGTTTCGTTAAACGCCAAACTCTTCGCGATAGGCCTTAACCGCCGCCAGATGTTCCGCCATTTCTGGCTTCTCTTCCAGGTAAGCAATCAGGTCTTTCAGGGTGATGATAGAGATCACCTTGCAGTTGTAATCACGCTCAACTTCCTGAATCGCCGAAATTTCGCCGCGCCCGCGTTCCTGACGATCAAGCGAAATCAACACACCTGCAAGCGTCGCGCCATTAGCCTGAATAATCTCCATCGACTCGCGAATCGCCGTTCCTGCGGTGATCACATCATCTACCAGCATTACGCGTCCTTGTAACGCGCTACCAACCAGATTACCGCCTTCACCGTGGTCTTTTGCCTCTTTGCGGTTAAAGCAGTACGGCAGGTCAAGGTCATGATGCTCCGCCAGCGCCACGGCGGTAGTGGTGGCAATCGGGATCCCTTTGTAAGCAGGGCCAAACAGCAGATCGAACTCAATGCCGGAATCCACCAATGCTTCAGCGTAAAAACGGCCTAACAGTGCCAGATCGCGCCCGGTATTAAACAGCCCGGCGTTGAAGAAATAGGGGCTTTTGCGCCCGGATTTCAGCGTGAACTCGCCAAACTTTAACACCTGCTTGCTAAGCGCAAATTCAATAAACTGGCGCTGATATGGTTTCATGCCTTCGCTCCTCATCTTACTTTTCTACAGACAAAAAAAAGGCGACTCATCAGTCGCCTTAAAAATCAGTTTGCCAGCGCCGCCTTCTGCGTCGCTACAATGGATTCGATTCCCCCTCGGGCCAGCGCCAACAAGGTGAGTAACTCTTCGTGGGTGAACGGTTCGCCTTCTGCCGTCCCCTGCACTTCAATGATACGCCCGTCTTCGGTCATCACTACGTTCATGTCGGTCTCTGCGGCAGAGTCTTCAACGTATTCCAGATCGCAAACCGCTTCGCCGTTCACAATCCCGACAGAGACCGCGGCTACCATCCCTTTCATTGGATTAGTTTTCAGCTTGCCGTTTTCCACCAGCTTCTGTAGCGCATCTGCCAGCGCCACGCAGGCACCCGTAATCGAAGCGGTACGCGTGCCACCATCAGCCTGAAGCACGTCGCAGTCCAGCGTAATGGTGAACTCACCCAGTGCTTTCAAATCTACTGCCGCGCGAAGAGCACGGGCGATCAGACGCTGGATTTCCATTGTGCGTCCACCCTGCTTACCTTTCGCCGCTTCACGCGCGTTACGGGTATGGGTAGAACGTGGCAGCATACCGTACTCTGCGGTGATCCAGCCCTGGCCCTGACCTTTCAGGAAGCGCGGCACGCCTTCTTCAATAGAGGCGGTACACAACACTTTGGTATCGCCAAATTCGACCAGCACCGAGCCTTCTGCATGTTTTGTATAGTTACGAGTCAGGGTAACGGGACGCACCTGATTATTGCTACGGCCTGCTGGACGCATATTGAAATCTCCGGCTTGAAACAAATGTGGCTGCGCATTATACGGACTTCCGGCGGTTATTCCTATCCTGACAAGGCATCGATGGCTATAATCCTTCCACCTCTCCTTTTATAAACAGGAACGTCTATGATCCGCAGTATGACCGCCTACGCCCGGCGTGAAATCAAGGGTGAATGGGGGAGCGCAACCTGGGAAATGCGCTCGGTAAACCAGCGTTATCTGGAAACTTACTTTCGTCTGCCGGAGCAGTTCCGTAGCCTTGAACCTGTCGTTCGCGAGCGTATTCGTTCTCGCCTGACGCGCGGTAAAGTGGAATGTACCCTGCGCTATGAGCCAGATGTTAGCGCGCAAGGTGAGCTGATCCTCAACGAAAAACTGGCTAAACAGCTGGTAACTGCCGCGAACTGGGTAAAAATGCAGAGCGACGAAGGAGAAATCAACCCGGTTGATATTCTACGCTGGCCGGGCGTGATGGCAGCCCAGGAGCAAGATCTCGACGCGATTGCAGCTGAAATTCTCGCGGCGTTGGATGGCACCCTGGATGACTTTATCATCGCGCGCGAAACCGAAGGTCAGGCGCTGAAAGTGTTGATTGAGCAGCGTCTGGAAGGCGTCACCGCCGAAGTGGTCAAAGTCCGCGCCCATATGCCGGAAATCCTGCAATGGCAGCGTGAGCGTCTGGTAGCGAAGCTGGAAGATGCTCAGGTGCAACTGGAAAACAACCGTCTGGAGCAGGAGTTGGTTCTGCTGGCACAACGAATTGACGTTGCCGAAGAACTGGACCGCCTCGAAGCGCATGTCAAAGAGACCTACAACATTCTGAAGAAAAAAGAAGCCGTTGGTCGTCGTCTGGACTTTATGATGCAGGAGTTCAACCGCGAGTCGAACACTCTTGCGTCGAAATCTATCAACGCCGAAGTGACAAACTCCGCCATCGAGCTGAAAGTGTTGATTGAGCAGATGCGCGAGCAGATTCAGAATATTGAATGATTTTGCATGCTGTCGCATGAAATTGCAAAAATCCATCATAGCCCGCATTTTGCGGGCTTTTTTATTTTCATACTGTCGCATATGATTGCATAGCATCGCGCAAAACATTTGTACCCAAGACTGTACCTTTAATAATTTATCCAATTCATTTTGGGTACAAAATGATAGTCAATATTCAGGTGAAACTATGGCAAAGCTGACAGATATCCAAATCAAGTCATGGATTAAGGCAGGAGAACGCTTCGAGGGGCGCTCTGACGGCAACGGGCTATACCTTCGCTATCGAGTGGGGGATAAAGTGCCTGTATGGCGTTTTCGATATCAGTTCGCTGGGAAATCACGGGTAATGCTTATTGGATCTTATAGCGAAATATCCCTTTCCAAAGCACGGGAAATAGCCAAGGAATTATCCGCACGTGTAGCCCTGGGCTTCGATGTCGCCGGGGAAAAGAAAGCGCGAAAAGCGGCTGCTATAGAAAAGATGGAGCGGGAGAAAAACGCGCTTCGCGTGTCAGAGCTAGCAACCGAGTATTTCGAACGGCAGATTTTGGGACGCTGGAAACATCCCGATCTTCTGCGCCGGAGAATCGATAAGGATATCAACCCACATATTGGCAACATGAAGATAGAGGACGTAAAACCCCGTCATATTGATGCGATGCTACAGAGCGTTGTTGATCGTGGCGCTCCAACCGTAGCTAATGACGTTCTGCGCTGGACTAAACGCATATTCGATTATGCTATCAAGCGTCATGCACTGGAATTAAACCCAGCTGGAGCATTTGATCTGTCAGACGCTGGCGGGCAGGAAAGTAGCCGTATGCGCTGGCTGACCCGTGAAGAACTTATACGTTTTTTCCAAGCTATGCGCACTGCAAAAGGATTCAGCCGCGAGAACGAGCTGACCATGAAGCTAATCCTCTGCCTGTGTTGTCGCAAAATGGAGCTGTGCGGTGCTCAGTGGGATGAATTCGACCTTGATGAAGCAGTGTGGCATCTACCAGCAGAACGCGTTAAAAACGGCGACGCTATTGATATACCACTACCTCCACCTGCGGTTGGTTGGTTGAGAGAGCTTCGCACTATCGCGGGCAGTGGGAGTAAATGGGTTCTCCCCGCGCGGAAGATGCAACACCGCATGATTCCCCACATTCAGGAAAGCACACTCCCAGTGGCGCTGGCAAAAGTACGCCGCGAAATGCCAGAAGTACCAAACTTCACAATTCACGATTTCAGGCGTACCGCCCGCACCCATTTAGCGGCGTTGGGTGTCGATCCCGTAGTCGCAGAACGTTGCCTGAATCACCGCATTAAAGGCGTTGAGGGTATCTACAACCGCCACCAGTACTTTGAAGAACGACGGGCAGCCCTGGAACTGTGGGCGGGGCTTCTGGTTTCGCTTGAACGAGGGGAAAACTACAATGTTATTCCTTTATCTAAAATATAAAAGTTTTGTTTGAAGGTATTCACCCTATTCACCTTTTTAATTAACTTCATGATTTTAAATAATAAAAAAGGGTGAATACTTACAGTAAAACTAATCACCTTAGTATTCACCTGTTCACCTTCTAAAGCTGCTGTGGCTGCTCCCCTTGCCCGAAAACACGCCAGCCACCAGCGTTAAAAAAAACTACAAAAATCATCATCGTACAGATCTGTACGATGACGCCAGCACTCACCCTACAAAACAACCTAACTTATTGATTTCAAAAGTAGAGAAAATCTGCTTTATGCCACTAGCTCGCACCCGTCCCCAAAAAGAAAAAGCCCGCGCTGGAGACGCACGGGCTTTTGGGTACCGATAACCATGTTTGGAATCAACTCATTGAGTTCTGACCTCAATTTGCATGTTATCACAAGAAAAACACATTGTAATAATTGCAACAACGAATATCATCATTGCATATAATGAAACATAAATATCCGATAGAACATACTGAGGTCTGACCGATGCAAGATATTACAAACATCGCAGTGACTGGCGAAGATGGCGTGGTGACGTATGCCGACGGCAGTAAAGAGGAGTTCCAGTGCAGCGGAACCGTTGCGACCATCATTGCAAGTCTTGCAACGACACTCGAGAAAGAACGCAAAATGCGCATCGCCACCGGCGACCGCCTGCGCCGCATGTACACCCGCGACAGTGATATGATTTCCCGCGGTTTGAATGGCACGTCTGCTACTTCCACGGCACCGACAGCAATGAATGCTGAGTTCATGCGTCTGGTACGTGCCGTAGCGCCGAAATACGATTCAGCACTGCCCGACGCCGACCCGCGCATCGTTGCGCTCGATGTGCTGCGCTACGCCCCTGCTGAGGCGTTCAGCGCCGTACACCCTACCCCAATGTCAGAAATCCAGCTGGATCAGGCTATCGATATACTCGAGCAGGTTGGCGACTACATGAAAGCAAACAATATCGCTCCGAAAATAATTTCTACAGGAGACGCAATCCGCAGCATCAATGCTGACAACGCCACCTTCTGGGGCAAAAAACACTAAAGAGATATGAGCATGCCTATCTATGACCCGAAATTAGCCGCAGGCAACCCACAGCGCGCCCACCGCCCAATGCTGACCCGTCAGGATCTTGAAACGGCAAAGGCACGCAATAACTTCGATCGCCAGAGTCGCAACCTGCAGCAACTCAACGAATCAAATGCACGGTTCTGGAGTGAACAGAATGAGAAAGCCAAACGTTAAGCCGGTCCTGCTGTCCGCCGAGCAGATGCAGGCCATACGCAACATTCAGGAACGTGAACGCCAGCGCTCCAATCTCGGCGTCGCTCCCACCGTTCACCAGATTGCCCGCGGCCTCATGGCTAAGGCTCTGGCCTCACTGGCAAGCGAGGGCGCGTAATGGGCGCCATTCACCAGATATATGAGCAGGAAATGTTCTATAACTGGATAGGCGATGGTAAACGATGTGTAGCATTCCACGAAGCGGGCCATGCAGTAGCCGCATGGCTTATTCGCTTAGATATGCAGGTTATCGCCATTATGGATGAATCCGGCTACGTTGCTGGCGAACATGTACATGAAGCCCAGTGTTTGGGCGTTGTTAAACACGGCATAATCCACAGCCACGATCTCAGGCGTTTGCGGGAGAGTAAATCTGGTGTAGTTGGGCACGATGGCAAAGTTATCCCTTTCATACGCTACTACGCGGAAGGTATAAAGCGCGATGCAACAAAGGCCGCTTTTGTAGCCCTCGCTGGACCAGTAAGCGAAGCCATTTACGAAAATAACGAAATTTTCAATATAAAGTATTCACTCCCTCACCGCTATGACATGGCTAACGTAAATGACATGCTCGATTTAATATGTGCCACGGATAAGCGAATTAACAGGAAGTTAATGCTTTCTAAACTTGTTGAAAAGACCAAATTCCTCATGACTCAATACTGGCCGGAAGTAGGAAAAATAGCGCATTTGCTTGAGCGGGATAACATTGTTAATGGCCGCGATGTTAGCTCGCTAATCGGCCTCAACGTCATTGACCGGGCAACGCCATTTTTGGTATCTGACTTGAGCAGTACATTTGCTCATCTCCCGTACTCGTCCCTGCCTCCGAATGAATTAGCAACTTGAAGACAGTAAAGTAGCCATGCATTTAACACGCATGGCTATGTGAACATTTAAGAATTAGAGCGCTTAGGCGATCGCGTAAATTGCACTAAAGCCCCTTTATGATCGTTAGCCTGCACATCACGATGCTCAACCAACATAGATTTTAATTTTGCCAGATGCACAACAGCAGCCTTCTTGCCAGTCAGGTACCCCTCGGGCAAACCAGCAATCATTTCCACATCAATAGCAGATAAACCTGCGAATGCAGCAAGCCGTTCAACTGAAATGATTCCAGACGATGCCAGCAATTCAATAGTACGTTTCAACAAACGTGGTTTTTCAGGCTCACGATAATCATCTCCCGGCTCTGATTTCGCTCCCCAACGTGCTGAACGACGCTTATAAAGATTTTGTTTCTCTTCTTCCGTAATAATATGCAGCACATGTAAACGCATGATACTTGCCGCAACGGAAATACCATAGCGTTGTTTAATTAAAAGCAAGCTATCTAATGTTACCGGGGTCCTAATTTCTTCGGCAAATGTCTCAGCAGGAAGCAGCAGTGCTCCCGCAAATTTATGAGCCTGACTTTCCTTCAGCTTATAACGTTCGGCTTCGAGTTCGTTGCCAACATAGCGGTGAAGGATCAGATGACCAATTTCGTGAGCAAGGTCAAATCTGCTACGAAAAGCATTACCTTTATCTGAAGAGAGGAGAACAAAAGGAACACCTAAAGTCTCACTCCAGGCAGAAAGCCCTTCAATCTGCGCAACGCCTGTTTCTTCTCTAATAACGATAATACCATTACTCTCTGCGGCTAAAGCAAGATCCGGTATTTCCTTTGTACCAAGATTCCAAAGAGCACGGCACTCATTAGCAGCGTCTTCAATATCTGCATCACTAATTTCATCAATGTTTGTAAAGCTACGACGCGGTAGTTTTAGCTCCGGCAGATCTACAAACTCAGTCAGCTTAGTAACTAACTCATTAGCCCAATGGATTCGAGTTTCTAACATTGCTCGTGCAGCTACATGAGCTGATGCATTGCTTCTGAACAGAGGCTTTGACATCCCCTTCAACAGAGGGCGCGTAAACCATTCAGGTGTAACATTTACGACAGTGGCCAGACGTTCTAAAGCCTCAGACTCTGGAGCCTGTTGACCGGAACGCCATTTGCTAATGGTTGCTGGTGATACACCCACCATAGTAGCTAATTGAGTTTGTGATAGCCGCCGGGCGGCTAGTACCTGTGCTAACCTGCCCGGTTGAAATTCGGCGACGCCTCGGCTCATACATTATCTTCCTCGGTTCCATCTTTTCTGATAATGCCCCTTTTGAGCCCAGGGAATGCATTATCTTCTTGGGACGGAACTACATCATATCGGGTTAAAAAAAGTTCAAGTGGCTCATGAAAAACCCAGCGCTTCCCATCAGAACTTGGTACAACAAGCTCTATAGACATCGGAGCTTCAGGCTGAATCTGCAACGAACCGGAAAAACGGCATACTACGAACAGTGTAGCTTTTGGCACATCAGAACCATCGGAGAATAAATCCGGTTGCACCATTTTTTCCACAAACACGTTCTCAGAAATGAGTTCTTGCTTACGTTTGCTACGGAATAATCTCTTCCACTGGTTATCATTGTAGCTTTCACGAACAATCGTGAATATACCACTATGGCCTTCTACAATACGGTTACCACGCAGCTTTCCAGGATTACAACCGTTGGCCTCAAACACCTCATAAATAGTTTCATTCAGGTTTAAATGACGATCATAACCAAGCGCGGTCGATCTGTGATCTAGCTTCTTCTTTTGAGCATAATCGTAAGAACGCTTTGATGCCGCGTAAATCGCGTCAGAAAGGGCCATGAAGAGTTGTTTTGAAACATTCTGAACGATGAGATCTGCCACTTTGGATTTTTTCACGACCATTTCCTATCACTGTCACTGATAGCCGTGATTTTATATCAGTATTTTTTCGTGTGTCCATAACGCAATCAATTATTTTTTCCTTTGTCAGCAAGAATTATATAAAAAGCACTATCATGACAGGATTTGGGCCACTAACCTTTCACAGACTCTTGAAGTCCTAGAAAAAAGCAATGGCACAAGGTGTCCTTGCCGGGAGAAAAATCATCTGGCTACCAGCAACCTTATAGATTCCAGATCAACGTAATATCAAAGTAAAACGTCCATTTCCGGTACCATATTTGGTCATTACGACGGGGGAAACTTATACCCACTGCTGCCCCATCGTCAGCGCCGACAGGGACCTATGCCGCAAGGTATAAGGCAAAATTGGCATTTTCGCTATTCCCCCTGCCCGTATTTTTTGGCTTACTGGAATTTCTCTATCTAACACAATGAACTTGAGGCTATTCCGACAGGGAGAAAAGCGATCTACGCCTGACCGCCTGCCTCAGCAATCATCCAGGCAAGTACGTGTGTAAGGCTAACGCGAATGAGTGATTTTTATTCCCCTCTACCAAGCTATGATCTTGTCCGGGCAGCGGAGATGCTGACTGATAAGGGGGCAAATTGTACCGGTAACGATTTATTGGAACTATGGAACCAAGGCGTTATCGAGTTGTGTTTTTCTCTGCCGGACTACATTGCTTGTGAAGATGTTAATTTTCCCGGGCATGGTCACAGCATTTTGTTATCCGTGGATCCGATTAGCTTCAACCTTTTCTGGCTAAATGTTGATTACCCACCGAACTTAAATGCTAACTTTTCTGTGAAAGAATATGGCTCAGATAGTGAATTCCATGAGCAGTCCCTATGGATACCAACAGAACCGCACTACAACACTCACCATGATAACGGGGAAGGGCTTTGCGAAGCGTTAAGGAATACTTATGGCCGGGAAAATTTACGAATACCAGGTGTCGAATTGCAAAAGGTTTGGCGCTTTTTGATCGGTCAGCCTTATGAAAAAAAGCCAACGCCTGAGCGTATCACCGCTAAGCAATGCCGCTTTATCGTCGCATTACTCAGATCGTATAACCTGACTGACGATGATTTTAAGGGGAGCATTAGGGACCTGAGAATTAAGATATCTAACCGGATCCCTTCAATCGGTGATCCTGAAATCGATGATAATACCCTTACTGACTGGCTGAAGAAGGGAGGGGTTCGGTAGCTGAGTTTTCATAACTCCGATGAGTTTTCAATAACTCCCCCACCCGTAACCACCTACCCCGTAGCCTTGCGATTACCTTCTCACTCAATAGCAGGTAATCGCATGAAATCGCAAACTTTCACCTTTCCTACCAATGGCAACGCACGAGCCAAACAAGTGGCGCACTATCTTGGAGTGCATATCAGCACCGTATGGCGCTATGCAAAACGTCCTGATTTTCCAAAACCCCACCAGTTAACCGACGGCGTGACCGTCTTTGACGCCGCAGCTATTCGCCAATGGAACAAGCAAAAAACCGGGGGTGAGAATGCTTAACGCGACCGTGAGCACACCCTGCACGACAGCCGTTCGATCTCCATTGTTGGCGGGTCAGGCTTTCGGCTCAATACCCAGCCGCTGGAGTTCTTTGCGCCCCAAGGTTTTCATCCAATTAGCTAAACTCATACCTGCATCTCGTGCGGCGGCCTCGAATTGCTCTTTCAATTCTGGGGCGATCCTCACTTGGAAAGCTGGTGCCTTTCCCCTGCCTTTGGGCTGTTTATCACGCTGTATTACTGTTGACATGTATGTACCTATTAAACTAAGATTCAAATCAATAGGTACGCACCTTAACATGTTAAGGTCAGAAAAGACAACGCCCCGTAGTGCTCGCAACACATACGGGGCGTCTAACCAACAACGTTACGGAGACTAACGCTATGGCTAAGCCGCAGTGTACCCAAACTCACCCCAAATATCAGTATCGTTTTATGGCGCTCGATCGCGCTGACCGCCAGGCAAAACCCTGCAAAATCATTGTTGAGGCCACCAGCGAGCATGAAGCACGTAAGGTGTTGGCACCTCACTACATCCTGTCACTGTCCGCCGTTTTGCCAGTTCAGGAGGTGAGCCATGTTTAATGTCATTGTCACGGTCACCTATCACTTTTCGGGAACGATCCGTCGTTTTGCTATTCCGGAACGTTTCAATAATCGTGAGCTCGCAGAGAAAGCGGCGCAGCAGTTAACCCATACCAGCTATCTGGATGATGGAGTGAGCAGAATTGTGACCCACGCGGCGGAAGTAGTGGAGGTGCGCCATGTATGACGCCTACCTGAACCCAAAGGACGCACTCCGTCCGATCGCCGTTGCACTCGAGGCTGCGCAGTTTATCGCGCTTGACCCGGAGAATACCGATTTAGCCCATGAGCTGATCGCCTGGGCACTTGAAACAGCCGCGCGTGCCTCAGCTGCGCAACGTAACACCCCGGAGGTGGACAATGCTTAATCTCAATACATGGAATCTTTTCACGCTGCCGCTGAACGGTGGCGCAGCTGAGACAGCGCCGGACGATCTGCGTCTGCTGGCCGCTGTGGGGGACGAGGCTCGCAACAACTACCTGCGCGGTGTAAGCGCCATCGGCAATCTGATCTTCTGGGCATGTGATAACCCCAACTACACCGACCATCAAGCTGACCTGCCAGCGCTGGGCGCATTCCTGAAACATACCGCTGATATGGCGCGCGCTGCCGAATTCATGGCAGGACATCTGGACTCACTGGCTGACGGCAAAGAGGGAGGCAAATAATGCCACGCAAACATCGCTCATCAAGCAACCTGATCAAATTAATGGAACGCCAGAAAGGTATAGGGCGCGACGATATCCAGATCGCAGATAATCGCCCTACATTCATGCCGTACGAGCCGAACGGAACCTACGCTACAAACCGCCATACCCGCCGTATGCTACGCAAGCTCCACGGCATCCAGGCAAAAAGAATGTGTGATCTGAAAGGAGGTCAGAAATGAGTGGATTCGATCACCTGATGGAGCAGGGGCAGAAACGCACCCCTGCTCGTTTTACTGCAAATAGCTTTTCTGACCTGTGCAACGCTATTCTATCGCATCGTGTGCAAATTTCCATCACACAGGAAATGACGGATGAAGAACGGCGCAAAGAAAAGCAGAAACTGTACTGGTTCTCGGCAACTACCCAGCAGGACGGGCAGCGACGTAAACCCGAAAACATGGCACCGTGTGCTTTCGGTATGCTGGACATTGACGGCAGCACTCCCGGTGCAATCACAGCACTTGTACAGGTGTTCCGGCGATACTCAATGCTGGTGTACCAGACGGCCAGCTATACGACGGATGAACCTCGTCTGCGTATTGTGTGCGAGCTTTCCCGAGCGGTTGAATCTGACTACCGCCGAGCGACAGGCGAATCCATAGAAACTTTGTTGATGCAGGAGGCTGGATTCTCATTCGCCAGCCTGGCGGATAAGAAAGCACGCTGGGAGAACGGCAGCGATTATGTTGTCTTTGACCGCAATGTATACGGCGCTCAAAGCTATTGCTACTGTCCACACACTGGAGCGAAAGCCCAGAATTACGCGGGCGCGGTAATCGACGTAGGGGCGTTACCGGAACCCGCCCAGCCACCAGCGAAGGCGGCCAAAAGCAAGGCAAAGAAACAGCGCCAGCGTGACGCCGCGGCGGTAATAGATGCTGATTTTGACGATCTGAGCGCCGGACCGGATAACTTCCTTATCGCCGACCTGCGCAGCGCACTCTGGTTTCCCTCCATGCTGCAAAAGGCATGGGACAATGGGGCGTGGATTGAGCAGGGCTACCGCCTTGCATCTCTCAAAGGCACCGATTTTGAGGACGACGCGCGGCAACTGTGGGTCGAGTGGTCATTGACCGCAGCGGATGGCTGGCCTGATGAAGAACTTGATGAAGTCGCGGCACAACGCTGGAATGGTCTCGCCCCTGACAAAACCAGCTATAAAGCTATTTTTACTGATGCTCAGGCGCAGGGGTGGAATAATCCGGGCAAATGGCGAGCAAAGGCCGCGTACATTGAGAAAATGGCCCCCAGCACACGCGGTGAACTGCTGGCGCAATATTACGGCAACGTATGCCTGAAAGCTGATGGCAACATGGTTTATCACTATACCGGGCAGGTGTGGGAGCACATCGCCGATGCCGAGTTGCGCCGCCAGCTTTCGCAGATTTTCAAAGATAACGGGGTCCCCTTTACACCGTACGAGGTTAAAAGCGCGATTGAGGCTATGGGAATGCTTCTGCCTTTAATGGGAGAAACTCCTCGTAACCTGATTGGCTTTGCCAACGGCGTTTATGATCTCGAGGCGCAGCGATTCCGCCCCCACTGCCCAGACGATTGGCTGACCAGCCATAACGGCGTTGAATACACGCAGCCGGTTAAAGGCGAAACCCTGAAAAACAATGCCCCAAACTTCTGGCGCTGGCTGCATCATTCCGCAGGGGGCGACTTCGACAAAATGGAGAGAATCAAAGCCGCTCTGTATATGGTGCTGGCAAACCGCTACGACTGGCAACTGTTCATCGAGGTTACCGGTGCTGGTGGCAGTGGTAAAAGCGTGTTCACGGGTATTGCACGTATGCTGACGGGCGAACTACACGCCACCAGCGGCACAATGGAGGACATGGACACCGCGCGCGAACGCGCATCTTTTGTCGGCAAAAGCCTGATCACCCTACCCGACCAAGCAACATATACGGGTTCCGGGCCGGGTATCAAGGCTATAACGGGCGGCGACGTGGTAAGGATCGACCCAAAGCACGAAAAGCCATTCCATACGGTTATTCGCGCCGTTGTCATCGCAACAAACAACGAACCTATGCGTTTCACCGAACGACAAGGCGGGATATCGCGGCGCCGGGTTATTTTCCCGTTTAACCATGAAGTGCCGGAGGCGGAACGTGATCCCCATCTGCTCGATAAAATTAAAGCCGAACTGCCGGTAATCGTCCGTGGTCTGCTGATTGACTTCGAACAGCCAGGCAAAGCCAAATCGCTACTTATCGCGCAGCGTGATTCAGCGGAAGCGCTGCAGGTGAAGAACGATAACGACCCGATGTATGGCTTTTGCTCTTACCTGCTAGGTTTGCCGAATCCCGAGGGCATGTACATGGGCGATGGGCGCATGGCGCGAGAGCCACGCATCTACCTCTATCATGCTTATCTGGCCTATCTGGAAGCCTACGGTTATCAGAGAACCCCCACCCTACCGAAGTTCAGCGGAGATTTACGGGACACGCTCAAAGCCTTTGGTATTACTCTGGACAGTAAAAAGAGTAAAAAGGGCAAAAGATATAACGTCAATTTGTCTGACAGGGCACAAGAATGGCTGGGAGAAGACGAACTCTCAGCTGTGCCCGACACATTGCAGTAACTTGTAAAAAATCACCAAGAACCCCGTAAATCGGGGTTTTTGTCTATTTATTAGTCTGAAAGGGTGAACAGGTGCGCATACCTTAACAAAGCTGTTCACTCTAATAATTTTCTTTAATATCAGTACACTACCCGCAATAAGTGAACAGATGGACGGGGTGAACACTTCACACCTATAGCGCGAAATATTTTAATATTTGCAGTTGAATTGCAATCCTTGAAAACAGAAACGCGTAGCAAAACGTAGAGTGCTGAAAAAATTTTGTTGGGGAGCAGTTCAAACTGCATGAGCAATTTTCAAGCACTCCTCTTTGTCTTGTACCCAAGACTGTACCCAATAGAAAAAATAGAAAATAAAAACTCAGCAATAGCAGCGATTGGTTACACTACTCAACATTCAGATTCAGTAAGCGACATATCTCCGTAGGCCGTTGTTAATTACAGCGGCGCTACGCATATAGTTTCGTCCTCATATTTATTTACTCCATACTTTTTCTAATGCATTTTACTTATCACAAAATCAGAAAAATGCATTCTTACTACAGAAAATAGCAATTTCACATAACTACAAATTATTAATCTATTCTCTCCTTAAAAAATCTCAATCGTGACAATGCGCACAAATCGCTACCCTTCCAGACAGATTTTTAGGGAGAGAACCATGCTGTTACACATTTTGTATTTGGTTGGCATTACTGCCGAAGCCATGACGGGGGCGCTGGCGGCCGGACGACGGCGCATGGATACATTTGGCGTAATTATTATTGCGACCGCCACGGCAATTGGCGGAGGGTCAGTGCGCGATATTCTGCTGGGCCACTATCCGCTCGGCTGGGTCAAACACCCGGAATATGTGATTATCGTCGCTACCGCTGCAGTACTCACCACTATAGTTGCTCCTGTAATGCCTTATCTGCGCAAAGTGTTTCTGGTGCTTGATGCGCTCGGACTGGTGGTCTTTTCTATCATCGGCGCACAGGTTGCACTGGATATGGGGCACGGCCCGATTATTGCCGTTGTCGCGGCGGTAACCACCGGCGTGTTTGGCGGCGTTTTGCGCGATATGTTCTGTAAACGCATTCCACTGGTATTCCAGAAAGAGTTGTATGCCGGTGTCTCATTTGCCTCCGCCGTGCTGTACATCGCGCTGCAACACTATGTTTCTAACCATGATGTGGTGATTATCTCCACCCTGGTATTCGGCTTTTTTGCCCGTTTACTGGCGCTACGTCTTAAGCTGGGATTACCGGTCTTTTACTACAGCCACGAAGGTCACTAAGGTTCAAAACCTGTGATCTGCTGGGCAGCCAGCCAACTGCCCAGCTTCTTGATTTGCGCATTTTCCTTCCATTCAATAACCTGTCTGGCGCGCCCCGATCCAGTCCCCGGCAGCTGCTGCCAGAACTGTTCCGTGCTAAATAAAAGTTGCGACCAGGACCGTTCATCACTGGCATTAAGCGCCGCCCGGGTTAGCGGTATTCCCATTGCCATCACCCAGCGAGTAAAAGGCTGCTGACGAGCCAGATTAAACTGATGCCATAACTGCGCACTTTTACTTTTCGCGATCCCCGGCGTGTTCTGTAATTGCTCTGGCGTTAATAAAAGCCAGGAAAAGATATGCTCAAAGCGATGAGTCTGATGCAGGGCGCGCCAGCCGGCCTCACCAATGCCATCAAGCCCCAGAACCTGTTTTGACCCCAGCCAGACTAAGCGTGAAATGAACTGTTCCTGACAAACATCAGAAGCAAAGTAGCAGGTCAACGAGTTAAAGCGGTTTTCTGGTGGTGTCGGTTTTGTACGTTCTGCTCCGCGCCAGACCACATCATCAATGCGAGGAATCCCCTGACCGGCAAGGCTGACGAGGATCTGATCACCAGGCGCAATATCCCACTCCTGCCAGCGCCTGACGGAACCAATATTCACCCGCTGGACTTTTTTATCATCCAGCATGACAGGTGCGAGTGACGCCACCACCGATATTTTACCGCTCTTACCCACCGCAAACTGAATCGCCTTCACTTCGGCAACCTGAGCTACAGGTTGATATTTCCAGGCCACCAGCCACTCCGCCTGGCCCGGTAACCAATGACGGGATTCGGGTTCTTTCGCCGCTCGCACAACCACGCCATCGGTGACGAAGGGTAATTTTGCTTTCCACCACTCATTGCGTACGTGAGCAACCTCATCAGCATTTTTAACCGCGCGGGTATACGTCTGCGTTAAAGTAAAACCTGCGGTAGCCAGATCCTTTAAACGATCGGTCATTAAATGCGGTCCATCCGGCCATGCCCAGACAAAAACAGCCAGTGAGTTTAGCGTATCGCTATTCCCCTGGCGCATCATCAGGCCAGCAACTTTTGCGCGGGCATTTATTCCCCCCATTTGTTGTTGGATATGCCCCTTACGCTTGAGAAATATTTCCCCCTGAAGCGTGCTGTTGGCTAAAGGCCCGCTAACGGTTTGCGGCACAGCGGAAATTAAGCGAACTTTCTGCGTCCAGTCCTCGCCTTTCAGGCCATTACCGCGACTGATTGCTTTGTTCAGTTTCCCGTCCCGATAAACCAGGGTTACCGCAACGCCATCAACTTTTGGCTGCACCCAAAGATCGCTACGTTCGCGCATCCACAGACTTAATGCGTTTTTATCCGCCATTTTGCGTACACCCGTATGGGCAACCGGATGCATAACCGCACCGTTTAAAGGCGGCATCATCACATCGCGAGTCTCGTTCCCAAAACAGCGTTGCCACTGCGTGAGACGGGCGCTTAACTGATCGTAAACACCGTCTTCCACCTCACTTTTCCCTTCCTTCCAGTAGTCATCGTCCCACTGTTTTATTTGCTGTTGCAGGCGGGAAATTTCTTCCTGTGCTCTGGCTGGCGACCAGGCCGGACAGACCGCCCACGCCGATGATTGCCAGCACAAGATACTTATTAATATCGCCATCCATACTTTCATCATCACCTCCGCTGTAGATAGTCAGGCAGATATACAACGTGGTGAAAGCAAAGCCGAGTGGCAAAAACGGAGTCTGCGAGGACGCTTCCTGAGAATCGTCTTTATTGCAGTGAATCACAGGCAAATGCGGAAGCAGCTACGCAAAATGCAACAACTTTGCGCAAAAAGTGTGAGCAAGGGCTACGTCACATGGCCGCGCCGTGTATAATAAGCTCGTATGTAGGCTTTATTTCGCTAATCACATACGAAAGATACTCATGGCTCAAGGCACGCTTTATATTGTTTCTGCCCCCAGTGGCGCGGGTAAATCCAGCCTGATTCAGGCTTTATTAAAAACCCAACCGTTGTATGACACCCAGGTTTCTGTTTCACACACCACACGCCAACCGCGTCCTGGTGAAGTCCACGGTGAACATTATTTCTTTGTTAATCATGATGAATTTAAAGAAATGATTAGTAGAGATGCGTTCCTCGAACACGCAGAAGTTTTTGGTAATTACTATGGCACTTCGCGTGAGGCCATTGAGCAAGTACTGGCGACCGGTGTCGATGTTTTTCTCGATATCGACTGGCAGGGTGCGCAGCAAATTCGCCAGAAGATGCCGCACGCGCGGAGTATCTTTATTTTACCGCCGTCTAAAATCGAACTGGACCGCCGTCTACGCGGTCGCGGTCAGGACAGCGAAGAGGTCATTGCAAAGCGTATGGCGCAAGCTGTTGCAGAAATGAGCCATTACGCCGAATATGATTACCTGATTGTGAATGATGACTTCGATACCGCGTTGACCGATTTGAAGACCATTATTCGCGCCGAACGTCTGCGCATGAGCCGCCAAAAGCAGCGTCATGACGCTTTAATCAGCAAATTGTTGGCAGACTGAACCTGATTTCAGTATCATGCCCAGTCATTTCTTCACCTGTGGAGCTTTTTAAGTATGGCACGCGTAACTGTTCAGGACGCTGTAGAGAAAATTGGTAACCGTTTTGACCTGGTACTGGTCGCCGCGCGTCGCGCTCGTCAGATGCAGGTAGGCGGAAAGGATCCGCTGGTACCGGAAGAAAACGATAAAACCACTGTAATCGCGCTGCGCGAAATCGAAGAAGGTCTGATCAACAACCAGATCCTCGACGTTCGCGAACGCCAGGAACAGCAAGAGCAGGAAGCCGCTGAATTACAAGCCGTTACCGCTATTGCTGAAGGTCGTCGTTAATCACAAAGCGGGTCGCCCTTGTATCTGTTTGAAAGCCTGAATCAGCTGATTCAAAACTACCTGCCGGAAGACCAAATCAAGCGTCTGCGGCAGGCGTATCTCGTTGCACGTGATGCTCACGAGGGGCAAACACGTTCAAGCGGTGAACCCTATATCACGCACCCGGTGGCGGTTGCCTGCATTCTGGCCGAGATGAAACTCGACTATGAAACGCTGATGGCGGCGCTGCTGCATGATGTGATTGAAGATACACCCGCCACCTACCAGGACATGGAGCAGCTTTTTGGTAAAAGCGTCGCCGAGCTGGTAGAGGGGGTGTCGAAACTTGATAAACTCAAGTTCCGCGATAAGAAAGAGGCGCAGGCCGAAAACTTTCGCAAGATGATTATGGCGATGGTGCAGGATATCCGCGTCATTCTCATCAAACTTGCCGACCGTACCCACAACATGCGCACGCTGGGCTCACTTCGCCCGGACAAACGTCGCCGCATCGCCCGTGAAACTCTCGAAATTTACAGTCCGCTGGCGCACCGTTTAGGTATCCACCACATTAAAACCGAACTCGAAGAGCTGGGTTTTGAGGCGCTGTATCCCAACCGTTATCGCGTAATCAAAGAAGTGGTGAAAGCCGCGCGCGGCAACCGTAAAGAGATGATCCAGAAGATTCTTTCTGAAATCGAAGGGCGTTTGCAGGAAGCGGGAATACCGTGCCGCGTCAGTGGTCGCGAAAAGCATCTTTATTCGATTTACTGCAAAATGGTGCTCAAAGAGCAGCGTTTTCACTCAATCATGGACATCTACGCTTTCCGCGTGATCGTCAATGATTCTGACACCTGTTATCGCGTGCTGGGCCAGATGCACAGCCTGTACAAGCCGCGTCCGGGCCGCGTGAAAGACTATATCGCCATTCCAAAAGCGAACGGCTATCAGTCTTTGCACACCTCGATGATTGGCCCGCACGGCGTGCCGGTTGAGGTCCAGATCCGTACCGAAGATATGGATCAGATGGCGGAGATGGGTGTTGCCGCGCACTGGGCTTATAAAGAGCACGGCGAAACCAGCACTACCGCGCAAATACGCGCCCAGCGCTGGATGCAAAGCCTGCTGGAGCTGCAACAGAGTGCCGGTAGCTCGTTTGAATTTATCGAGAGCGTTAAATCCGATCTCTTCCCGGATGAGATTTACGTTTTCACACCGGAAGGGCGCATTGTCGAACTGCCTGCCGGTGCAACGCCCGTCGACTTCGCTTATGCGGTGCATACCGATATCGGCCATGCCTGCGTGGGCGCACGCGTCGACCGCCAGCCTTACCCGCTGTCGCAGCCGCTTACTAGCGGTCAAACCGTTGAAATCATTACCGCACCGGGTGCTCGCCCGAATGCCGCGTGGCTGAACTTTGTCGTCAGCTCGAAAGCGCGCGCCAAAATTCGTCAGTTGCTGAAAAACCTCAAGCGTGATGATTCTGTAAGCCTGGGCCGTCGTCTGCTCAACCATGCGTTGGGTGGTAGCCGTAAGCTCAATGAAATCCCGCAGGAAAATATTCAGCGCGAGCTGGACCGCATGAAGCTGGCAACGCTTGACGATCTGCTGGCAGAAATCGGCCTTGGTAACGCAATGAGCGTGGTGGTCGCGAAAAATCTGCAACATGGGGACGCCTCCATTCCACCGGCAACCCAAAGTCACGGACATCTGCCCATTAAAGGTGCCGATGGCGTGCTGATCACCTTTGCGAAATGCTGCCGCCCAATTCCTGGCGACCCGATTATCGCCCACGTCAGCCCCGGTAAAGGTCTGGTGATCCACCATGAATCCTGCCGTAACATCCGTGGCTACCAGAAAGAGCCAGAGAAGTTTATGGCTGTTGAATGGGATAAAGAGACGGCGCAGGAATTCATCACCGAAATCAAGGTGGAGATGTTCAATCATCAGGGCGCGCTGGCAAACCTGACGGCGGCAATTAACACCACGACCTCGAATATTCAAAGTTTGAATACGGAAGAGAAAGATGGTCGCGTCTATAGCGCCTTTATTCGTCTGACCGCCCGTGACCGTGTGCATCTGGCGAATATCATGCGCAAAATCCGCGTGATGCCAGACGTGATTAAAGTCACCCGAAACCGAAATTAATGTTTTATGAACCCAACACGTTATGCACGCATCTGCGAAATGCTCGCCAGGCGGCAGCCTGATCTGACCGTCTGCATGGAGCAGGTCCACAAACCCCATAACGTTTCTGCGATTATTCGTACCGCAGATGCCGTTGGCGTACATGAAGTTCATGCTGTCTGGCCTGGCAGCCGGATGCGCACCATGGCTTCGGCAGCTGCGGGTAGTAACAGCTGGGTACAGGTGAAAACGCACCGCACCATTGGCGATGCCGTCGCTCATCTGAAAGGCCAGGGCATGCAGATTCTGGCAACCCATCTTTCTGATAACGCTGTTGATTTCCGCGAAATTGATTACACTCGCCCGACCTGTATTTTGATGGGACAGGAGAAAACGGGCATCACGCAGGAAGCGTTGGCCCTGGCGGATCAGGATATCATCATTCCGATGATCGGCATGGTGCAGTCGCTGAATGTTTCCGTTGCCTCAGCCCTCATTCTTTACGAAGCCCAGCGCCAGCGGCAAAATGCGGGCATGTACCTGCGTGAAAACAGCATGTTGCCGGAAGCCGAGCAGCAACGCCTGCTGTTTGAAGGCGGCTATCCGGTGCTGGCGAAAGTCGCAAAACGCAAAGGTCTGCCCTACCCCCACGTTAATCAGCAAGGCGAGATTGAAGCCGATGCTGACTGGTGGTCCACCATGCAGGCCGCAGGGTAAGCGCGATGAAAGGTCGCCTGTTAGATGCTGTCCCGCTCAGTTCCCTAACGGGCGTTGGCGCAGCGCTTAGTAACAAGCTGGCGAAAATCAACCTGCATACCGTACAGGATTTGCTCTTACACCTTCCTCTGCGCTACGAAGATCGCACACATCTCTACCCCATCGGTGAACTACTGCCGGGTGTTTATGCCACGGTGGAAGGCGAAGTGCTGAACTGCAATATCTCCTTCGGCGGTCGGCGGATGATGACCTGCCAGATCAGCGACGGTTCCGGCATTCTCACTATGCGCTTTTTCAACTTCAATGCGGCAATGAAAAATAGCCTGGCGACAGGCCGCCGCGTGCTGGCCTATGGCGAAGTAAAGCGCGGCAAATATGGTGCGGAGATGATCCACCCGGAATACCGCGTACAGGGCGATCTCAGCACGCCAGAGTTACAGGAAACGCTCACACCGGTTTATCCAACTACGGAAGGCGTAAAGCAGGCTACGCTGCGTAAATTAACCGACCAGGCGCTGGATCTGCTCGACACATGCGCCATTGAAGAACTCCTGCCGCCGGAACTGTCACAAGGAATGATGACGCTACCGGAAGCGTTGCGCACTTTGCACCGCCCGCCTCCGACGCTACAGCTTAGCGATCTCGAAACCGGGCTGCATCCGGCACAACGCCGGCTGATTCTCGAAGAGTTGCTGGCGCACAACCTCAGCATGTTGGCGTTACGTGCCGGTGCACAACGTTTTCATGCTCAGCCGCTGAGCGCCAATGACGCGCTGAAAAATAAACTCCTCGCCGCCTTACCGTTCAAGCCAACGGGCGCACAGGCACGCGTAGTGGCGGAGATCGAGCGCGATATGGCGCTGGATGTGCCGATGATGCGTCTGGTGCAGGGCGATGTAGGTTCCGGTAAAACGCTGGTCGCCGCCCTCGCCGCGTTGCGTGCGGTTGCCCACGGCAAACAGGTGGCACTGATGGCACCAACCGAATTACTCGCCGAGCAGCACGCCAATAACTTCCGTAACTGGTTTGCACCGCTCGGTATCGAAGTAGGCTGGCTCGCCGGAAAACAGAAAGGTAAAGCACGACTGGCTCAGCAAGAAGCCATCGCCAGCGGTCAGGTGCAGATGATTATTGGTACGCACGCCATTTTCCAGGAACAGGTGCAGTTTAACGGCCTGGCGCTGGTGATTATCGACGAACAGCATCGTTTTGGCGTGCATCAGCGTCTGGCGTTATGGGAGAAAGGTCAGCAGCAGGGCTTCCATCCGCATCAGTTGATCATGACCGCCACGCCCATCCCCCGCACGCTGGCGATGACTGCGTATGCCGATCTCGATACCTCGGTGATAGATGAGCTGCCACCAGGCCGCACGCCAGTGACTACGGTCGCTATTCCTGATACCCGCCGTACCGATATCATTGACCGCGTGCGCCACGCCTGTATGACTGAAGGGCGTCAGGCGTACTGGGTTTGTACGTTGATTGAAGAGTCGGAATTACTGGAAGCGCAGGCGGCGGAAGCGACCTGGGAAGAGTTGAAACTGGCGCTACCAGAGTTGAATGTTGGCCTGGTACACGGACGGATGAAACCCGCAGAGAAACAGGCGGTGATGACATCGTTTAAACAAGGCGAGCTACACCTGCTGGTTGCCACTACTGTCATTGAAGTCGGTGTTGATGTACCCAATGCCAGTCTGATGATTATCGAAAACCCGGAGCGTCTGGGTCTGGCGCAGTTACACCAGTTACGTGGCCGCGTGGGTCGTGGCGCGGTGGCCTCTCACTGCGTGCTGCTCTACAAAACGCCGCTCTCCAAAACCGCGCAAATCCGCCTGCAGGTACTACGCGACAGCAACGATGGTTTTGTGATTGCACAGAAAGATCTGGAGATTCGCGGCCCTGGCGAATTGTTAGGTACACGTCAGACGGGTAATGCTGAATTTAAAGTGGCGGATTTACTGCGCGATCAGGCGATGATCCCGGAAGTTCAGCGCCTGGCGCGACATATTCACGAACGTTACCCACAACAGGCAAAAGCCCTGATAGAACGCTGGATGCCAGAAACAGAACGTTACTCGAATGCGTAAAAAGCGGCGGTGAGAAGACCGCCGCTTCATCGGTTAACCGGCAAAAATCGGCAACATCAAATACAGCTTAATCACCAGCGCATTGACGATATCGATAAAGAACGCACCGACCATCGGCACGACCAGGAACGCCATGTGCGACGGGCCAAAGCGTTCAGTGATCGCCTGCATGTTGGCGATTGCTGTTGGCGTTGCACCGAGGCCAAAACCACAGTGACCCGCAGCCAGCACTGCCGCATCGTAGTTTTTGCCCATCATGCGCCAGGTAACGAAGATGGCATACAACGCCATGAAGATGGTCTGTACCACCAGAATCGCCAGCATCGGCAACGCCAGCGAAGCCAGCTCCCACAGTTTCAGCCCCATCAGCGCCATCGCCAGGAACAACGACAGGCTTACGTTACCCAGCACGGATACCGCTCGCTCAAAGACGCGGTAAAAGCCCATCATTGACAGACCGTTGCTCAGAATCACGCCAACAAATAGTACACAGACGAAGGTCGGTAGTTCAAAAGCAGTACCAGCCAAAAGTTGCGCAACAATTTTCCCCACTGTCAGGCAGATAGCAATCAGCGCGATAGTTTCAATCAGCACCAGCGAGGTGATCATGCGGCCCACATCCGGCTTTTCGAACGCAGTCGGAACTTCCTGGTCATCCGGAATACCGTTCGGTGTGGTGGAGTGTTTCACCAGATAGCGCGCCACCGGACCGCCAATCAAGCCGCCCAGCACCAAACCGAACGTTGCACAGGCCATCGCCACTTCTGTCGCGTTGGTGAAGCCATAACGTTCAATGAACAATTTACTCCATGCAGCACCTGTACCGTGACCGCCGGAAAGCGTAATAGAACCGGCCAGCAGCCCCATCAGCGGATCAAGCCCTAACAGGCTAGCCATACCAATGCCAATGGCATTTTGCATCACCAACAGGCCAACAACCACAATCAGGAAAACCCCCACCACACGCCCACCAGCTCGCAGACTGGCAAGGTTGGCGTTCAGGCCAATGGTGGCGAAGAAAGCCAGCATCAACGGATCGCGCAGGGACATATCAAAGTTGACTTCCCAGCCCATGCTTTTTTTCAGTATCAGCAGCGCCAGCGCCACTAATAAACCACCCGCAACAGGTTCCGGTATGGTGTATTTCTTCAAAAAGGAGACGGAATGGACCAACTTGCGCCCGAGCAGCAACGTCAGCGTTGCGGCAACAAGCGTTGCTAAAGTATCGAGATGAAACATAGTTACTCCTTTGTGTCCGCATCACTCTTTCATACTCGTCATACTTCATCGCGCATTTGCAGTAAGGCGAAATATGACGAGTATCGGGTCATGCTTTCCTGGTTCGAATTCTTAGCTGAAAATAGAAAAATGGCATGGATTTTAAGCAGAAAACAACTAAAAGTTATATAAAAAAGTACATTTATCTCATTTAAATATTTAGATGAGGATGTGGCAAACGTTTGCTTTTCTCTTTCGGTCAGCTAAAATGCCCGCTTTGCTACCACGGGATTGTTTTCGATGTCTGTTTCCACCCTCGAGTCAGAAAATGCGCAACCGGTTGCGCAGACTCAAAACAGCGAACTGATTTACCGTCTTGAAGATCGTCCGCCGCTTCCTCAAACCCTGTTTGCCGCCTGTCAGCATTTGCTGGCGATGTTCGTTGCGGTGATCACGCCAGCGCTATTAATCTGCCAGGCGCTGGGTTTACCGGCACAAGACACGCAACACATTATTAGTATGTCGCTGTTTGCCTCCGGTGTGGCATCGATTATTCAAATTAAGGCCTGGGGTCCGGTTGGCTCCGGGTTGTTGTCTATTCAGGGCACCAGCTTCAACTTTGTTGCTCCGCTGATTATGGGCGGCACAGCGCTGAAGACCGGTGGTGCTGATGTTCCTACCATGATGGCAGCTTTGTTCGGCACGTTGATGCTGGCAAGTTGTACCGAGATGGTGATCTCCCGCGTTCTGCATCTGGCGCGCCGCATTATTACGCCGCTGGTTTCTGGCGTTGTGGTGATGATTATCGGCCTGTCGCTAATTCAGGTTGGGCTGACCTCCATTGGCGGCGGTTACGCAGCCATGAGCGATAACACCTTCGGCGCACCGAAAAATCTGCTGCTGGCAGGCGTGGTCTTAGCCTTAATTATCCTGCTTAACCGTCAACGTAACCCTTACTTACGCGTGGCCTCACTGGTGATTGCGATGGCGGCCGGATATGCGCTGGCGTGGTTTATGGGCATGTTGCCAGAAAGCAACGAACCGATGACACAAGAACTGATTATGGTGCCAACGCCGCTCTATTACGGTCTTGGCATTGAATGGAGTCTGCTGCTGCCGCTGATGCTGGTCTTTATGATCACTTCGCTGGAAACCATTGGCGATATCACGGCGACCTCTGACGTTTCCGAACAGCCAGTGTCCGGTCCGCTGTACATGAAACGCCTGAAAGGCGGCGTACTGGCAAACGGCCTGAACTCGTTTGTCTCGGCGGTATTTAATACCTTCCCGAACTCCTGCTTCGGGCAGAACAACGGGGTGATCCAGTTAACCGGTGTTGCCAGCCGCTATGTCGGTTTTGTCGTCGCGCTGATGTTGATCGTGCTGGGTCTGTTCCCGGCAGTGAGCGGTTTTGTACAACACATTCCAGAACCGGTTCTGGGCGGCGCAACACTTGTAATGTTTGGCACCATCGCCGCCTCCGGTGTGCGTATCGTTTCTCGTGAGCCGCTGAACCGCCGGGCGATTCTGATTATCGCGCTGTCGCTGGCGGTCGGTCTGGGCGTGTCTCAGCAGCCGCTGATTTTGCAGTTTGCCCCTGAATGGCTGAAAAACCTACTCTCCTCCGGGATTGCCGCGGGTGGTATTACTGCCATCGTGCTGAATCTGATTTTCCCACCAGAAAAACAGTAATTCACTGGCGGCGGTAAGATAATTACCGCCGCAGTCTCACCTCTTTCACCATTCCCGCCTTGAGGATTGCGCGTAAATCGTGCATAACTCCCTTATGTGCATTTCACGGGATGGAAGACCATGAAATTTATTGGGAAGCTGCTTCTCTACATTCTCATCGCTCTGTTAGTGGTGATCGCTGGCCTCTATTTTCTTCTGCAAACTCGCTGGGGAGCAGAACATATCAGCGCATGGGTTTCCGAGAATAGCGACTATCATCTGGCCTTCGGGGCGATGGATCACCGTTTTTCCGCGCCATCTCATATCGTGCTGGAGAACGTCACGTTTGGCCGTGATGGCCAGCCCGCGACCCTGGTAGCAAAAAGTGTCGACATTGCGCTAAGCAGTCGGCAACTGACCGAACCACGTCATGTCGATACCATCCTGCTGGAAAACGGGACGCTGAATCTCACCGACCAGACCGCGCCGCTACCGTTCAAAGCCGATCGTCTGCAACTGCGTGATATGGCGTTTAATAGCCCGAATAGCGAATGGAAACTGAGCGCGCAGCGGGTAAATGGCGGCGTGGTTCCGTGGTCACCAGAAGCCGGTAAAGTGCTGGGTACGAAGGCGCAGATTCAGTTTAGTGCCGGATCGCTTTCGCTCAATGATGTTCCTGCCACCAATGTACTGATTGAAGGCAGTATTGATAACGATCGCGTTACGCTGACTAACCTGGGTGCCGACATCGCCCGCGGGACATTAACCGGAAACGCGCAGCGTAACGCTGACGGCAGCTGGCAAGTGGAAAACCTGCGCATGGCGGATATCCGTCTACAAAGCGAAAAATCGCTAACCGATTTCTTTGCGCCATTACGCTCTGTCCCGTCGTTGCAGATTGGTCGCCTGGAAGTCATCGATGCTCGTTTGCAAGGTCCGGACTGGGCGGTGACCGACCTCGATCTCAGCTTGCGCAACATGACCTTCAGTAAAGATGACTGGCAGACACAGGAAGGCAAACTGTCGATGAACGCCAGCGAGTTTATTTATGGCTCGCTGCATTTATTTGATCCGATTATAAACGCAGAATTTTCCCCGCAGGGCGTAGCACTGCGCCAGTTCACCAGCCGCTGGGAAGGGGGTATGGTCAGAACGTCAGGAAACTGGCAACGCGACGGGAAAACGCTGATCCTCGATGATGCGGCAATTGCCGGACTGGAATATACCTTGCCAAAAAACTGGCAACAGTTGTGGATGGAAACGACACCCGGTTGGTTAAACAGCCTGCAACTGAAGAGATTTAGCGCCAGCCGCAATCTGATCATTGATATCGACCCTGACTTCCCGTGGCAGCTCACCGCGCTCGATGGTTACGGTGCCAATCTGACGCTGGTTACCGATCATAAATGGGGCGTCTGGAGTGGCTCGGCGAATCTGAATGCCGCCGCCGCAACGTTTAATCGTGTTGATGTCCGTCGTCCGTCGCTGGCGCTAACTGCCAACAGCAGCACGGTGAATATCAGCGAACTGAGTGCATTTACAGAAAAAGGCATTCTGGAAGCCACCGCCAGTGTTTCACAAACGCCACAACGTCAGACCCATATCAGCCTGAATGGACGCGGTGTACCGGTGAATATTTTGCAACATTGGGGATGGCCTGAATTACCGTTGACTGGCGACGGCAATATTCAGCTTACCGCCAGTGGCGATATTCAGGCCAATGTCCCGCTGAAACCTACGGTTAGCGGGCAATTGCATGCCGTGAATGCCGCAAAGCAGCAAGTGACTCAAACCATGAATGCGGGCGTAGTTTCCAGTGGTGAAGTTACGTCGACGGAGCCGGTGCAGTAAAAATAAGGACGCTAGCGGATATCAGCGCTAGCGTTCCCCGTTATTAGCGCAAAATTCCATACTCACTGCACAATAACCATTTCACCGGTTCATCTTCTTCTATCGCCGGAAAACGTCCTCCCGGCTCAAGAAAATAATTATCGTGTTGGTCATCATTTACCATCGAGATTTCCCAGCCGAGAACAAACGCTTTTTCCGCCCAGAAGCGATGATACAGACGCGGCGGCAGGCAAATGCCCTGCCCCGGCTTTAGCACCAGCGTTTCACCAGGTTTCATGGTACGCCGCTGACCATCAACACTCACGGTAATGACTCGTTGATCATCACAGAGATTGGCTTCGTTGGCCCAGGCCAACTGCATGCATAAGTCTCCACCGCCCCGATTGAGGATATCTTCCATTTTGTGGGTGTGAAAATGCCAGGGAGTCTGCTGATCTTGTTGGATCTGCAACATTTTCTCAGCATACGGTTTTGGATATGCCGCCGACCCCAGCGCGCCGTTGCGCATCGTTAGCAGTGTTAGTCCCGTTTGGTTGAAATCACCACGACCAAAATCGGTGATATCCCAACCGAGCTGTAAGTCGACCACTTCTTGCCAGTTATCCCGTTCCCGCTGCAGCCAGTCATCCACCGTAAAATAGGCGAACTCTGGCAAACAAACGCGGAAGGTCTGCGCAATGGCATGTGCTTTATCAATAACATAATTAATTTGTGAACGTTTCATTGGCTTCTCCGTTGCGCATAGCAAGCCAGGCAGCGCCACGCATTCCGCTACTGTCGCCGTGCTGTGCTTTTACAATGGGAGTGGTGAATTGATCGGTGAAAACCAGTGGAGCGACTTCTGCGTTCAGATCGGTGATAAGCAGTTCCACATTCGAAAGCCCGCCGCCGATCACAATCACGCCAGGGTCAACAACATTAACGATGGTTGCCAGCGTGCGGGCAAGCTGTTGGCGAAAACGTGCCACCTGCTGCATGGCACAAGCATCACCACGTTGTGCCAGGGTGACAATCGCCGCAGGAGTGAGCAAGTTACCAGTCATCTGTTGATAGCGTTCACTAAAACCGCTGCCGGAAACAAACGACTCCACGCAGTTGTGTTTGCCGCAATAGCAACTGACTGATGGACCATCTTCCTGCTCCGTATAGCCTGGCAACGTGATATGACCGCATTCGGCAGCATTTCCCCAGGCCCCTATAAACGGTCGTTGCTTGATGGCAATGCCACCGCCGCAGCCCGTACCAAGCGTAATACCAAATACCACGTCATAATCTTGCCCGGCACCGTCGCAAGCTTCTGATAGCGCGAAACAGTTACCATCATTGGCTATCACCACCGGTTGCCCAAGCAATTGCTGCAAATCAGCCTGTAACGCATGACCGTTAATCACCTGAATATTCGCGTTTTTAATCAGGCCAGTGAGTGGCGAGATACTGCCGGGTAAGGCGATCCCTGTCAGCATCGGTCGTTGAACGTCCCGCCTAATCTGCTCGATAAGCGCCACAACGCATGAGACAAATTGTTGATATGTCGACTTTTGCGTCGGGCAGCGGTAACGACGAATCTCCCAGCCATGCGCATCCATGACAACGGCGGCGATTTTGGTCCCACCAATATCCAACCCCAGATAGTGCATATCTCGTTCCTTGTTGCGTAAAAGGCGGGTCACCCCGCCCTTCTGGCTTAGTACAGTGATGCTTTACCGAACGAACCGAACAGTTTCATTTTGTGGCGAATGACTTCCCGCGCCGCGTTAATCGCATCCGGATAGATGACGTTCGGGTCCCACCAGCTCTCTTTAGCGAGAATTTCACGCACTTTCTGGAAATAGGCGTATTTCATATCGCTGGAGATATTGATTTTGCCGACGCCGAGCGTAACTGATTCAGCAATCTCCGCGTCCGGGTTTGCCGAACCACCGTGTAGTACCAGCGGAATATCAATACGTCCGGCAATGTCGCGCAAAATGTCCATTTGCAGCTTCGGTTGCATCCCTTTTGGATAGATGCCATGCGCTGTACCAATCGCCACAGCCAGTGTGTCGGCACCTGTACGAGCAATAAAATCGGCGGCCTGCGCCGGATCTGTGTAGGTCACTTGTGAAACACCACCTTCTACCGACGTTCCTGTTTGTCCGATGGTTCCCAGTTCACCCTCAACCGACACGCCAACCGCGTGAGCGAGGCGAACCACTTCTGCGGTCAGCGCCACGTTTTCTTCATACGGCAGCAGCGAACCGTCGATCATTACTGAGGTAAATCCGCAGCGAATCGCACGCAAAACATGCTCTACAGAGGCACCATGATCGAGGTGCAGTACAAACGGGACCGGACTACGCTGGGTAATTTCGCGAACGTGAGCGAAAAAGGCATCGCCCACAAAATCATGTTCGCTGGGATGGATGGCAATAATCGCCGGAGTATTTGTCGCTTCTGCTTCATCCACGACTGCGCGAAGGAAACAGTTATCCGCCACATTAAATGCGCCAATGGCAAAGCCGTGCTGGCGGGTAGGTTGCAGTAATTCTTTCATCGAAACTAACATGTTAAATCTCCAGTTTCAGCGTGTAGTCCGCCCTGCCGGTGCGTTATTGCACTGGCATAAAGGCCATGACAGAAAATGAATCAGGCTTTGCCGATAGAGCCGCTCGCCTGTAAATACGGTGTAATCGCTTCTTCGAAGGCCAGTTCCATAGCTTTCAGCGCGTCCACCAGTTCAATGGATATATCGTGACAGAGGGTATGCAGGAGCGCGGATTTCCCCCGTTCAAAAATGGCCGCCCCCACGTTGATTTTTGCTACCCCCAGCGTCGTACAGAGCTGGAGCTGATCGAACGGCGTACCGCTACCGCCATGTAATGCCAGAGGCACGCTCGAGCAGTGGAAAATCTCCGCCAGACGCTGAAAATCAATAGCAGGTACAACACCAGGCGCGTACATGCCGTGCGCCGTGCCTACCGAGACGGCCAGTAGATCAATGCCTGTCTGCGCGATAAACGGTTCCACATCAGTGGGTTGCGTCATCAGGTCTGCATTGGCGGCCTGGTCGTAACGCGGCGCATCTGCCAGATGGCCCAGTTCGCCTTCCACGCAGAGCTGCGCGCTGGCGGCGAGTTCCACCACCGCCCTGGTCTGGCGCACGTTTTCCTCCAGGGGAAAAGCAGAAGCATCAATCATTAATCCGCTGAAACCAGCACGAAACGCCTGACGAATACAGTCCGGATTTTTGCCATGATCAAGCGCCAGAGTGACCGGTACTGAGGCAGATTCCGCGAGCGTTTTAACCACTGCCGCCGCGACGGGTGCAGGAAAATGCGCCAGATGCCCCTGATAGAGATTGAGAATGATCGGAGCGCGATTCTTCTCCGCCACGCGGATAGCTGCGTGAGCACTTTCCAGATTCATACAGTTGATCGCCAGCAAGGCGTAATGTTCATGCCAGGCTTTCATCACCATACTTTTCATATCGGCAAACATAGGGCCTCCGGTTATTCGAGGGTGAAAGTGATCTCTTCATCTTTCAGCTTTTGATCGCTCAGTTCGTCAAACTCTTCGTCGCGTTCCGTTACCGGTTTCTTCCAGAGTGAAAGCATCACGCCACAAATCACCGTGCCTATACCCAGCGCCAGGCAAAACAGCAGAGGATGGGTGAACAGAGGCACAACAAACATGCCGCCATGCGGAACCGGACTCTCCACGCCCCACACCATGATTAAGCCGCCCGCGACCGCCGATGCCACCACACAAGATCCCACTACTCGCAGCAGGTCACGCGCGGCGATCGGAATGACTCCTTCAGTGATCATGCAGATCCCCATCGGAAACGCGGCTTTCAGCGCCTCGCGCTCCGCACGGGTGTATTTATGGCGTGTCAGTAAGAACGAAAGTGTGATGCCAAACGGAGGGATGATTGAGCCGACAAATTTCACGGCTTCTGGTCCGTAGACGCCACTGACCAGCAAGCCATCGGAAAACAGCGACATGGTTTTGTTGACCGGACCACCGAAATCGAAGGTTGCCATCGCGCCAAGTATGGCCCCCATCAGGAAGCGCGATCCGCCCTGCATCGACTCGAGCAAATGAATCAGTGCTTCTTGTAACCAGGCGATGGGTTTACCAATCAGCGTCATCATTAACAGCCCACCGATAATGGTGCTTAATACCGGCAACACCATGATTGGCATGAGTCCTTGCATCGACTGCGGCAGGCGGATATAGCGTTTAAGTAGCAAAATGGTGTAGCCCACCAGGAAACCACCCAACATACCGCCAATAAATCCGGTATGGATTTGCCCGCAGAGAAAGCCGACAATCAGGCCTGGGGCAAATCCGGGACGATCGGCAATAGAATAGGCAATTGCCGCGCTAATCAGCGGCACAATCAGCCCCATTCCCCAGCCGCCAATCTGATTAAGCATCCACGGGATTGTTCCTGTTTTTTCACCAACATCTGTACCGCCAAGAACTTGCCCCAACGCAATACATATCCCGGCGGCCACAATAAGGGGTATCATCCACGAGATGCCGGTTAATAAATGTTTTTTAATTTCCTGTGAAACCGGAATTTTATTTTCTTTCATATTAAGATCCCTCCAGTATAAGGATCATTTGTTTCCCAGTGATTTTTCGACCTTTTCAAGAAATTGAACGGGCGATTTAATGACGATCTCTGTCTTTACTCGCACAATACGTTTATTGGTGAAGCGTTCTTCTCCTTTTATTTTCACATCTACAGCAAGAATCACGACGTCAGCAGCAGAGATATCTGCCGCCTGTAATTCATTTTCTGTACCAATGGTTCCCTGGGTTTCAACTTTAATGGTATGGCCCAGAGCTTTTGCTCCTTTGATTAACTTTTCACGAGCAATATAGGTATGAGCAATACCCGCCGTACAGGCGGCAACACAGACAATATTCATGACATACTCCCTGTTATTTAGAAGACATCGGATTGTGCATACTGACTAAAGAGATCAATGATTTTTTGCGGACTCGTCTCAACTAACAATTGTTCTATGATGTCATCATCCGCCAGCGCGCCCGCGACCTGGGAAAGTAAACGGATATGGGTGGTATTTTGATCTTCAAGACGTACCGCAAATAAAATAATACAGCGCACGCTACTGCCATCCAGCGTTTCCCAGGGAATATCCTGGCGGGTACGGCCAATTGCCAGCGTAGTATTAATCACAGCTGAAGATTTACCATGCGGGATCGCAATATGATTTTCAAAACCAGTCGAGCCTTCCGCTTCGCGCTGCCAGACATCTTTAATAAAGGTTTCCCGACAATCGATCGCACCATCTTTTTTGAGAAGATTAGTTAATTCTTCAATCGCCTCCGCTTTATTCGTCGCTTGCATATCTAAAATAACGCGATTCGTATTCAGGATTTTTGTTATGTCCATTCGTCATACCTCATAAAATTCTGACATTAAATTTCAACGACCCGAGACGTCGCATGATGTAATTTTTCCGTAATCACCATTTCAGTGACCCGCTTAATATCGGCATCATTAAAAAAAGCGGTAACATAAGCGACCGGCATAGTGACTGTAGGCAAATTAATGGTCGAAATAATCAGTTCGATATTGTCAGGCAAAACCTGTGATAAATTCGCTGCTGAAATAACATCAACAATCGTCCATTCAGGAAATGCTCGCAGAATACGGCTTTTCAGTAGATGCGAAGTTCCGATTCCGGTTGAACAGACCAGTAATACACGTTTACGGGCAATTTGCCGCTCCATCGCAGCCTGAAAATGAACGGTCAGGTAACCCACTTCATCCTCGCTCACTGCATTCTCACCCCAGGTTTTAAATACCTGATTCACCACATATTGCGTCAACCGCCAGACATCCGCTAATTCTGCTTTAATATCTTCCAGCAATGGATTACGGATATGAATGCGATAATTTAGACGGTTAATCAGCGGCTTAATATGCACCAATAAGCCATCATATAATGCGCTGTCTTCACTAAAATCGCAGTCCACGATGTCACTGAATACCGTAATTAAACGCCAGGTAATCAGACGCGCTTCATTGCTGGCCTGCATATGTGAAATAATGCTAACATCTTTTTGTCCATCAATCGCCACACCTGATGAAATGATATATTGATAAATAAACCAGACTTCATCATCGGGCAATGTATGTGCAATTCGTTGTTCTATCTTATGAATCATCTGACTGGCAACATTAAAGATATTTTCATCATATTGTCTGGTTTGATCTTCTTCTCTTGATAACGCATTCCCGTGCGTGTTGCGATACATCATAATAAGGATGTGAGTAAAAATGTTAACGTAATAAGGTTCTCCCAAAGACCAACTTAATTCATTTTCCATATCCAGTAACAATGACTGGACAAATAACACCTCTTCTTCTCCAAAATAATGGACTAATGCTTTATAGCTTCCGGGATCCAGACGTGAATACACGACACCTTGCGGCTCATTATGGTTAATAATGCCGTTAATCAGTAATGCCATTGCCTGTCGGACTTGCCCTTCACTACCTTCAATATGCGTACCACTTGGACTGCGGATCAACGATAACCCCAACGGCGCAAGCCAGGACTCAATTACTCTCAGGTCATTAACAATAGAGGCTCCGCTGATAAAGTAGCGTTCTGACAATTTACTGATCGACGTTTCATTCGGTGTTTCACTTAATAACTGCGACGCTATTTTAACGCGCCTGGCATTATTCATTACACCATCAATCTCTTCACATTCTGCCACCAACAAATGATCAAGATGCAGCAAATCAGCAATATTCTCTGCACTTAACATCACACCCGCGCCAGCACGCTTCTCAACATTTATTCTCCATTGTCCCAGCCATTGCTCAAGTAAACGTAAATCACGTTGAATAGTTTTTTCCGAAACATTTAAATAGCCGGCAATCGTAACAATAGTCGTATATTCCCTTCGAGGTAAAAGGAATCGTAATAATCTGTTTTGTCGCGAGGTAATCATTTGCATTTTTTACCCTTATCACAGATTAAGAAGCCCCATATGGAAGAGCTTCAGTTGCCATCTCTGAGGGTAAATATAAAGCAGAATAATTTCACAACAATACTAAAATCTGTCCGTAATCCGGACAGTGATAAAACAAAGCAAGGCGGTTAAGGGATATTTTTCAGCACAGATCACATTTTCGTGATGAATAATCGTGATCATGCTCGCAAATACGATGGAAGAAATATTTATTACCAGATGTGAGATTATTTACCGGATACGACACAAAACCATTCGTATCCGGCATTCTTCAATAGATTACAACGTAATTGTCAGCGCATTCCCTTGAGGAGTCACCACCAGTCCCTGCTCACTTTCAGCCTGCGAACCGCCTTGCAGACCATTTACTTTCACAATATTGCGCAAGCACAGTGTCCAGTTCTTCGCCTCGCCCGTACCAGTCACAGTAATCGTGTTGCCAGTACGTGCTGCTTTTAAAGTAAAGATCACCGAACCGTCAGCATCGGGCTCTTCACAGACGGCTTCATGCCCGTCTTGCAGATTAAAGAGCTGGAATGCCGTACCTTCGTGCCACGCGTAATCGGGACGTTGATCGTTGTTGCCCAGCGCCAGTAGGGTGTTATCACGCACATAAACAGGCAGACTCAGGAAGCCGTGCTGCTGTTTATGCCAGCGACTACCATCGAGTTCATCGTTGTGCCACAGATGTGTCCAGCGACCTTCCGGCAAGTAGAACTGCACATCGCCCGCTTCAGTGAACACAGGCGCAACCATCACGTTGTCGCCTAACATGTATTGACGGTCAAGGTAATCACAAGCCGGATCGTCCGGGAACTCCATCATCATGGCCCGCATCATCGGCGTACCCCGCGCATTTGCACGTGCAGCTTCACGATACAGATACGGCATCATGCGGCATTTCAGTTGCGTGAAGAAGCGCACCACATCACAGGACTCATCATCGTAGGCCCACGGCACACGATAAGATTTGCTGCCATGTAAACGGCTATGGCTGGAAAGCAAACCAAACGCGCACCAGCGTTTGTAAACGTGCGCCGGAGCGGTATTTTCAAAGCCGCCGATATCGTGGCTCCAGAAGCCAAAACCTGAAAGGCCAATAGACAAACCACCGCGCAGGCTTTCCGCCATTGATTCGTAGTTAGCGTAACAGTCGCCACCCCAGTGTACCGGAAATTTCTGCGCACCAACGGAGGCCGAGCGGGCAAACAAGACGGCTTCTTCCTCACCAACGGTGTCCTTGAGCACGTTCCACACCAGTTCGTTGTAGATGTACGCATAATGGTTATGCATTTTCTGCGGATCGGAACCATCAAACCACTGAACATCGGTTGGAATACGTTCGCCAAAGTCGGTCTTAAAGCAATCAACGCCCATCGCGACCAGACCTTTCAGTTTGTCGGCGTACCATTTGCAGGCATCCGGATTGGTAAAGTCATAAATCGCCAGACCTGGCTGCCATTTATCCCACTGCCACAGCGAACCGTCCGGGCGTTTGAGTAAATAACCTTTCTCTTGTAACTCTTTAAAGACGGGGGATTTTTGCCCAATATAGGGGTTAATCCAGACGCAGATTTTCAGCCCTTTCGCTTTCAGGCGGCGGATCATCCCTTCCGGGTCCGGAAAAGTCAGCGGGTCCCACTCAAAATCGCACCACTGGAAGGCTTTCATCCAGAAACAGTCAAAGTGGAAAACATGCAGCGGCAGATTGCGTTCCGCCATACCATCGATAAAGCTGTTTACCGTCGCTTCGTCGTAGTTGGTGGTAAATGAAGTGGTTAGCCACAGACCGAAGGACCACGCGGGCGGCAGCGCCGGACGGCCAGTAAAACGGGTATAACGATCAAGTACCGCTTTCGGCGTCGGGCCGTCGATAACAAAGTATTCGAGATATTCACTCTCAACGCTGAACTGTACTTTGGAGACTTTCTCCGATCCCACTTCAAAAGAGACGCATTGAGGATGATTGACCAGTACCCCATAACCACGGTTAGTCATATAAAACGGGATATTTTTATACGCCTGTTCAGTACTTGTGCCGCCGTCCCGGTTCCAGGTCTCTACCGTCTGACCATTGCGCACCAGGGCAGTAAAGCGCTCTCCCAGACCGTAAACTGTTTCGCCAACGCCAAGATCCAGCCGCTCAATCATATAATTTCGTTGATTATTCGTGTCCTGCACGTAGCCATTATTTTTCACCTGACTACCGGTAATACGTTCGCCGTTGCGCAGAAAATCCAGTGACCAGAACTCACCTTTGCTGACACGCGCACTTAAGTTGCCACTTTTAAACTCAGCGTAACGTTCTGTGTTTTCGATAGTGACCTTCACGTCCTGCAAAATATTGAGCGGGTAATGAGGACCGTTATTCAGCGCCCCCTGAAAATGCTCAATCCGTACACCGACAATACCTTCCTGTGGGGAGAAAAAGCGCAGCGTAAATAAAGGAGTATCAAGCTGCCAGGTACGTTCACGCACATCACGAGGGGCAGCATAGACCACCATTTCATTACCCTGCTGTTCAACCTCGAACACCTGAAGCGGGTGAATCAAATTGAGGCCAGGTTGAATCAACCAGTTTCCGTCGCTAATTTTCATTGCCGTTCCTTAGTTCTGCACTTCTTGAGAGGTGAATTGTTGCTGGCAACGGCGTTTGCCCTGCGCCAGCTGTTCCATAACGGTTTTCAGATTGTGCGTCGTGAGCGAGTAGTAGCGTTTAGCGATAATCGCGCTCAGCAAGTAACAGATCGCCGGAACAATCGTGAATAGCGCGATAATGATGCTAATTGTGGCGCTGTTCTGCGCTTTTTCTGCCGCATCATATCCGCCATAAGCCAGCATCCAGCCGATAAGGGCACCACCGAAGGCCAACCCCAGTTTGAGCACAAACAGCGTGCCAGCAAAACTGATCCCGGTCAGGCGTTTACCATTACACCACTCGCCGTAGTCGACGGTATCGGACATCATTACCCACTGGATAGGTGTCACCAGTTGATGCAACACACCAATCACGAAGATGAAGACAAACATGGTGATGCTGGCCTGCATAGGAACAAAGAACATCGCGAGGCTAATCACTGCCAGCAGGGCGTTCGTCCACCAGAAGATAGTGACTTTACATTTCCAGTCGGTCAGCGGTTTCGCCAGTGCGGAACCAATCAGGTTACCCACGCAATAAGTGGTGAGAAAAGCAACAAACACTTCCGGCGTACCCAAAATCCATGTGACGTAATACATCATCGCCCCACCGCGTACGCACACCGCCAGGATATTGAAAATTGTCAGGAAACCGACAATACGCCACTGGTCGTTTTGCCAGATATCACGTAAATCATCCCGCATAGACGTCGTTGTAGGTGGTGCTTCAACGCGTTCTTTAGTGGTGAAGAAACAGAATGCCAGCATCATAAATGCCACCACGGAAAGGACCGCGATACCGCCCTGGAAACCGAGTGGTTTATTATCACCACCAATTAAATTAACCAGTGGCATCATCAGAACAGTAGAGAGCATGCCTCCCGCGGTCGCCAGCACAAAACGCCAGGATTGCAGCGAGATACGCTGAGTCGGGTCATTGGTGATTACACCACCCAATGCGCAGTAAGGGATATTGACGATGGTATAAAGTAAGGTAAGTAGGGTGTAAGTAATTGCTGCATAAATCATTTTTCCGTTCATACTGAGATCTGGCGTGCTATAGGCCAGTACACAGACGATCCCGAATGGCAGTGCACCAAACAGTACCCACGGCCGAAATTTACCCCAGCGAGAGCGCGTTCGATCGGCCAACAACCCCATGCAAGGATCGGAAATCGCATCCAGTGCACGAGCGACCAAAAACATGGTTCCGACAAATCCGGCAGGAATGCCAAAAATATCGGTATAAAAGAACATCATATATAACATTACGTTATCGAAAATAATGTGGCTGGCGGCGTCTCCCATGCCATAACCAATTTTCTCTTTAACGGACAACACTTCACTCTTCATCTGCTTTTCCTTGATGCTATAGGGGTGCTGAGACCGATAACGCATTTTGTAAACCATCCCTGCGAGAGCGAATATTCCGATATCTGGTTATTAATTTATGATTCTTGTTTTATGTGATCGTGGTAGCGTTAATTTCGCTCATATATCATTGTAAAATATGAATTTTATATGAACTATAATGTTTTCGTGATAATACGCTGCGTGTATTAGGCGGAAAAAACTGATCTGGGGGATGTAGAAACTCAAGGAAGTAGCTATAATGCGCCCCGCCTCCATGTAGCAATCGAGGCGCGGAAGATCGTCGTCTCCGGTGAGGCGGCTGGACTTCAAATCCAGTTGGGGCCGCCAGCGGTCCCGGGCAGGTTCGACTCCTGTGATCTTCCGCCAAACTTCATCCAGCCAGTTCCGAGATACTCCATAAAATCCTTTATATTCAATATTATAAATAATCATCTTGTCCGTAATAGTCCGAGATCATCTCCCTGAATCCGCGAAAAATATGTATAGTAATGTGTATAGAATCTTCATACGCAGTTTTCAGTTATACACATGGCTCTAACCGATATACAAATCAAACGCGCAAAACCACAAGACAAACCATATACAATGAATGATGGGCACGGTTTGTCACTACTCATCAAGCCAGACGGTTCAAAGGGCTGGCGCTTCCGCTTTCGTTTCGCCGGTAAAGCACGGCTAATGTCATTTGGTAGTTACGAACTTGTTAGCCTCGCAGAAGCACGAGAGAAACGTGATACTGCACGTAAGCAGGTAGCAAACGGCATAGACCCAGTAGAAGAACGGAAGGCTCAGAAACTTGCTCAAAAATTATCAACTGAAAATTCTTTTGAGTCAGTTAGCAGAGAATGGCATGCAGCAAAAGCAGATCGCTGGACTATCGCTTATCGGGAGGAAATTATTAAAACATTCGAACAGGATGTTTTTCCTTTCATTGGTAAACGCCCAATATCTGAAATTAAGCCATTAGAACTGCTTGAAGTACTTAAGCGCATCGAAAAACGTGGAGCGTTGGAGAAAACCAGAAAAGTTCGCCAACGATGTGGAGAAGTGTTTCGCTACGCGATCATCACTGGCCGTGCTGAATACAATCCGGCGCCTGATTTAGCAATCGCTTTGGCTATTCCCAAGCAAAAGCATCATCCGTTTTTATCCGCGGAAGAGCTACCTCATTTTGTTAGAGATCTAGAGTCATATACTGGAAGTATTATTACCAAAAACGCAACCAAGATCCTAATGATGACAGGAGTCAGGACGCAGGAAATGCGTTTTGCAACTTGGAGTGAAATTGATTTGATAAAAGGTATCTGGGAAATACCTGCTGAACGGATGAAAATGCGTCGGCCACATATAGTACCTTTATCATCTCAGGTAATTGAACTGTTTAAACAACTACAACCGATAACATCGGACTATCCCTATGTTTTTATTGGCAGAAATGATCGTAGAAAACCGATAAGCAAAGAAAGTGTAAACCAAGTTATTGAATCATTAGGTTATAAGGGAAGAACTACTGGTCATGGTTTTAGGCATACACTATCGACAATTCTTCATGAAATGGGATTTGAGAGCGCATGGATTGAGATTCAGCTCGCACATGTTGATAAGAATACTATCCGAGGCACATATAATCATGCTTTGTATCTTGATAAAAGAAAATATATGATGCAAAAATACTCGGATTTTTTGATGAATTTATCTACCGGAGTTCAAAATGATTGAAATATTGGGAATGAAACCTCAGAATCATACTGTTTCTGATATTCTAGAAAATTCAATAAGAAAGATAAATGATATAACTGGATATTATTATCGCGGTTTTCCTGTTATTTTTCTGAGCGAAAACAATGTTACTCTTGATGGTCTAATTTGCTCATCAAAGCATGGTGTTGTCATTTTCCATTTCAATGAGGAAAGAGAGTTAACCCAAGATGATATTGATATCATTGACGAAATGCACATGAAATTCGTCGCAAAACTTTCTGAAGTAAAAGCACTGACTAAAAACAGAATATTAAACGTACCTGTGAACAGTATTGTTTTCGCACCAAACTGTATAAATATTGATGATTTTGATTGTGACAGTGGTTTAAGCATTAGTTCCAATGTTGATGAAATATTATCTATTCTCAATGACATTACCTGGGATGATGGTTCCCTTCTTGAAACTTTACTATCCCATGTTCAATCACTTTCAAAATTGAAGCCCAAGAGAAAAAGAAGCTATGTCAGACAGATTGACTCAAAGGGTAGCGTACTAAAAAAATTGGAGAATTCACTTGCCACTCTTGATTCTAGTCAAACGACTGCCGTCTTGGTCAATATTGATAATGTCCAAAGGATTCGTGGGCTTGCTGGCTCAGGTAAGACTATTGTTCTCGCTCGAAAAATTGCACATATACACTCACAAAATCCTCACTGGAAAATAGCAGTTACTTTCAATAGTCGCTCTCTCAAAGAGCAACTAAAACATTTAGTCTCAGCATTCGCAGATGATAATGGAATTGATTGGGATAACGTAGACATTATTCATGCCTGGGGCGGCTCTAAAACAGAAGGTTTATATTACAACGCATGTGTGGCACATAATATACCTTATTACGATTATAACGGCGCACGTCGTCTTGCAGAATTTAATGAAACACCTTTTCAGGCTGCCTGTAAGAACTTCCTCGATAATAAAAAAGAAGATAAGAAATTATATGATTTCATCCTTATTGATGAGGCTCAAGATTTTTCAATTGAGTTTCTCCGCATATGTTATTCTTTGCTAGGGGAAAAGAAACGATTAGTTTACGCTTATGATGAATTACAAAATCTTGGGGATTCATCCATGCCTTCTCCTGAACAAATTTGGGGAGTAGACGAGCATGGAAAACCAATTGTTAGTTTCACCAGTGAAGAACAAGATATAACTTTAGACATTTGTTATCGAAATCCAGGCCCAATCTTAACCACGGCTCATGCTTTAGGGTTTGGTATTTATCATAAACCAATAATTCAGATGTTTGATTTTGAAGGATTATGGACAGAGATTGGTTATGAAAAAATAGATGGTGAATTAGTTGAGGGAAAGGAGGTTATATTATCAAGGACAACGAAATCTAGCCCATCCCTATTGAGTGCACATAACTCAATTGATGAGATGATCCAGTTTGTTAAATTTGAAGACAAGCATTCTCAATCTAATTGGATTGCGCAGGAAATATTTAAAAATATTCATGAGGAAGAGATATTACCTAGCGACATTGTTGTAATTCACCCAGATACAATACGTATGAGAAATGAAGTAGGTTATCTGCGTGACCTTTTATTCCAAAACGGAATTAATACATCTATAGCTGGAATTACAAGCTCTCCTGATGAGTTTTTCTCAGACAATAGTGTAACATTTACATCCATATTCAGAGCAAAGGGAAACGAAGCAGCTATGGTATACATCATGGATGCTCATTATTGCAACGTGGATTATGAACTGGCAAAGCGTAGAAATATCCTTTTTACTGCAATGACAAGAACTAAAGCATGGCTTCGTGTATGTGGTGTGGGTTCTTCCTTTGATGGCCTGATTAACGAATACAATGAGGTGAAACAAAGAGGATTTAAACTGGAATTTACATACCCAACAGAAGCAGAGCGTAAAAAAATGCGACTGGTGAACAGGGATATGACTTCTCAAGAGAGAAAAAGAGTACACCAAGCTAAATTGAACGCCCATAATCTCATGGTTCTATTGGATGGACAAGTTAGAGTTGAAGATATACCAGAAGAATTACGCCTTGCTTTAATTAAGCAACTGAAGGGTGAATGAGATGAACTCAAGTAGCATTTGCGCAGCAATTAGAAAAATCACATCTCATCTGATATCAGTGGGTATCAGTGACGCACAAAACTATCCTGTAATAACACGGGATAAAGAATATTATTATGTCAGCTATAGCGGATTCGCTGATACTTCAATTGCATTAAGAAATATTGAGTATGTTGATATCTATAACTTCTTGGACGAAAAAAGGCAATATAATATCAAATTATTAGATGGTGGGTTACTCCATCTTTTATTTCAGTTTGATCGTCGAATGAAACTTGTAAAAGAAAGACTATGTTATTTCCCCGCGCCTAATTACGAATCATTCCAGAATGACCCTGAGTTATATTTAGACGAAAGCAACTTTTATGCTGACATTGTCCAAAAATCAATTTTACCCGTTCCGATACGAGTGGATTATGCCCCTGATGACGCTAATGATGTTATTCATCCAGCAGCACACCTAACCCTAGGTCAGTTTAAAAATTGCCGGATACCATTGTCGTCACCATTATGTCCGGTAACGTTTGTGAAATTTATTTTAAGCTCTTTTTATAATACTGCTTATCATGATTTTGGTTTTGAAATGGAACGGTTAGTTCATCCCAACACCATTACACCGAGAGAGAGAGGAATGTTACATTTTTCAATTGAGTAATGTTTTACTCTCGTGCGCGCAGTGCTTTCCCCGCCTCGCCCGCCCGCTTTGCAGGGCGGTTTTAATGCAGTTGCACTGACACGCTCAGGCCGCGCCGGGAATGGCGCGGTTTGCAGAAAATGAGGCAGGGAAACGCATGCAAAGCCATGCACCTTATCGATGCATGGCTTTTTTCAGTAAAATCGGACGGATTTTCGGGGAGTTTTACACAGACTGACGTGATGCCAGTTGCGCACTTTTACGCGAAAAAATCATGTTCTGCGCAG
>ENA-OWZY01000143-OWZY01000143.1-human-gut-metagenome-genome-assembly--contig:-NODE-143-length-38509-cov-16.6443_pt1 | contig 38509 bp, 39 predicted proteins | sample MGYA00249266_ERZ652127 | MGnify/ENA primary metagenome ERZ652127 (study PRJEB26925, sample SAMN05827178) | human gut metagenome | biome: ENVO:2100002; feature: ENVO:00000062; material: ENVO:00002003...
AGCTGAAAGCTTTCCGGAACCCCCAGCCTAGCTGGGGGTTTTCTGTGCACAAAAAGAGCCAGTCAGTTGCTTAATTGACTGGCATTACTCCAGAATGGTGACGTGAATACCTGACGCTGCCAACGAACAGCCGAAAAAACTCACCTGACCCGGAGCAAAAAGCGGATTATTCGACAACAGCATAATATCAGCAGCAGTTCTCGACACGCTTGCGCTATAGACAGAGGATGAAACGCTGCTGGCCGGAGTTCTCTGTACATTTTTGGCAACGGAAGAACAGCTCACCAATGCCTCAACGTCTATCAGCGTTCCGGTGAACAGGAACAGCACGAACAGAATTTGCAGGCAAATATTCTCCACGGTCTGGAGCAGCGTAGGTTTCAATTTAAATACCCCCGGATAGTCCTCTGAGTGCTTCCCTTTTCATTAAGTTTTTAATTATCGTTGCAATACCTTAATGATATTGGTAATTATTATCATTAGCATTTGCGCTAACGTTGTCTCTGGTAAGGCTGAAAGGGAACACGCATCGCCAGTACAAGGTCATTTTACTTACAGGCCAGCGAAGGCGAGACTATCAGGATGATGCAAGCCGTGTGTCTAAAAAGTCACGGATCTTTCCAGATTCATTGTCGGTCTAACACTGCACAAATGCGTCAGAACATCCCGGCGTAGCTGTCCGACGCCGGGATGTTCAACAGGACAATGGCGCGTAAGCGTTAATGGAAGTGGGGATACGGAGTTCCCTGTTCACCTGTGTATGTCACGGAAAAGTCTCTGACTGATCTGTCCATAACGCTGGTGAAGCACAAATGGCGCAGCATCTGGTAAAGCAGGTTTAACGAAAAGTCGTGTCCTGCTGCTGGCATATGAGTGCGTCGACTGCCTGATTTAGATCGTCAAGCGGAGAGGGATTTTCTCATGCGTATTTTGTTTGTAGGCCCGCCTCTCTATGGGCTGTTGTATCCTGTGCTGTCCCTGGCGCAGGCATTTCGCGTTAACGGTCATGAAGTACTGATCGCCAGCGGAGGACAATTCGCACAAAAAGCGGCAGAGGCCGGGTTGGTGGTGTTTGACGCTGCCCCCGGTCTGGATTCCGAAGCTGGTTACCGCCACCATGAGGCACAGCGGAAAAAAAGTAACATCGGAACCCAAATGGGCAACTTCTCATTCTTCAGCGAAGAAATGGCAGACCATCTGGTGGAGTTTGCCGGACACTGGCGGCCTGACCTCATCATCTACCCTCCACTCGGAGTCATCGGGCCGCTGATTGCCGCCAAATATGATATACCGGTCGTGATGCAAACCGTAGGCTTCGGCCATACCCCCTGGCATATCAGGGGTGTAACGCGTTCGCTCACGGACGCCTATCGTCGCCACAATGTCGGGGCCACACCACGCGATATGGCCTGGATCGACGTAACACCGCCGAGTATGAGCATTCTGGAAAACGACGGTGAACCCATTATTCCGATGCAGTACGTCCCATATAACGGTGGTGCGGTGTGGGAACCATGGTGGGAGAGAAGGCCCGATCGTAAACGTCTTCTGGTGAGTCTCGGCACTGTCAAACCGATGGTTGACGGCCTTGATCTAATCGCCTGGGTTATGGATTCTGCCAGTGAGGTCGATGCCGAGATCATCCTGCATATTTCAGCCAATGCGCGGTCCGATTTGCGCTCGCTGCCATCAAATGTTCGCCTGGTTGACTGGATACCCATGGGTGTCTTCCTCAACGGCGCAGATGGTTTCATTCATCATGGCGGAGCAGGCAATACCCTGACAGCGCTACACGCTGGTATTCCACAAATAGTCTTCGGCCAGGGAGCCGATCGCCCGGTAAATGCCCGCGTTGTTGCCGAACGCGGCTGCGGGATTATCCCCGGCGACGTCGGCCTGTCGAGTAACATGATCAATGCTTTCCTCAACAATCGCTCACTTCGCAAAGCCTCTGAAGAGGTAGCAGCGGAAATGGCGGCGCAACCCTGCCCTGGTGAAGTGGCGAAAAGCCTGATCACAATGGTACAGAAAGGGTAGCCACTACACCTTCATGATAATCATTTGCCAGCCCCCATCCAGGAGTCATGCATCCATAACAATGCGGGACCGGAGTGTGCTGGCTTTTTTGCGGAACGATCCGGCCAGTGGATCGTATTTTACAGACGGAGGAGGCTTAATGCCTGCGAATCACACTCCCACACCGGCTCAGTCATGGATAGTTCGCCTGGCGCGCGTGTGCTGGGAACGTAAGAAACTTAGTGTCATCGTGGTGGTAGCGTCAGTATCGACTATTTTGCTGGCTGCGCTGACGCCACTGCTGACAAGACAGGCTGTGAATGACGCACTGGCGGGCAATCCAGCCCGCCTGCCGTGGCTGGCCTGCGGGTTACTGTTGATCGCTTTTTTTGATTTCATCGGTAACTATGTGCGCCGTGGTTATGCCGGGATGCTCTCACTCTGGGTGCAGCATACCCTCAGAGGACGGGTATTCGACAGTATTCAGAAACTTGACGGCGCAGGCCAGGATGCGCTGCGCACCGGGCAGGTGATTTCACGGACCAACAGCGATCTGCAGCAGGTGCATACCCTGCTGCAGATGTGCCCGGTGCCGCTGGCAGTGTTCACTTATTACATTGCCGGCATTGCCGTGATGCTGTGGATGTCCCCTGCCATGACGCTTATCGTCGTGTGCGTACTGGTATGCCTGGCGATCACCGCGCTTCGTGCGCGTCGTAGGGTCTTCGCGCAAACCGGAATGGCCTCGGACCAACTGGCGAATCTCACCGAACATATACGCGAGGTGCTGGCACAGATCTCAGTGGTAAAATCCTGTGTGGCAGAGATGCGTGAAACGCACTGGCTCGATAGGCAGTCGCGGCAGATTGTGCGTGTACGCATCGGTGCGGTTATCTCGCAGGCGATGCCTGGGGCCACTATGCTGGCGCTACCGGTGCTCGGGCAAATCGTCCTGCTGTGCTACGGCGGGTGGTCGGTCATGCACGGGCGGATCGATCTCGGTACCTTCGTTGCATTCGCCAGCTTCCTCGCGATGCTGACCGGGCCAACCCGCGTACTGGCATCGTTTCTGGTTATCGCACAGCGCACTCAGGCGTCCGTGGAGCGGGTGTTTGCACTGATCGACACCCGTTCACAGATGGAGGACGGGACGGAGTCGATTAACAGTCAGGTTGTCGGACTGGAACTGGAGAATATGAGCTTTGACTACCACCATGGCGACAGACATATCCTCAGCGATATCTCCTTTTCCCTGCGCGCTGGGGAAACCGTGGCGGTGGTGGGCGCATCGGGTTCAGGAAAATCGACCCTGTTGATGCTGCTGGCGCGTTTTTATGATCCCTGCTCCGGAAAGATATGGCTCAACACCAGCGAAGGCCGACAAAATCTTCGCGATATCAGACTGGAGGCGCTTCGTCGCCGGGTAGGCATCGTATTTGAAGATGCTTTTCTGTTTGCCGGTACGGTGGCGGAAAATATCGCCTATGGCCACCCTCAGGCAACGGCGGACGACATTCGCCGTGCGGCAGCTGCTGCAGGAGCCAGCGATTTTATCAACGCCCTGCCGAAAGGCTTCGATAGCCTGTTAACCGAACGGGGTACGAATCTTTCCGGCGGGCAGAGGCAGCGAATAGCGCTGGCGCGGGCGCTCATTACTGCACCGGACGTGTTAATCCTGGATGATACCACCTCAGCGGTTGATGCTGTTACGGAAGCGGAGATTAATACCGCGCTGGGTCGCTATGCTGACGAAGGGCATATGCTGCTGGTGATTGCCCGACGGCGTTCAACACTTCAGCTAGCCAGCCGGGTTGTGGTGCTGGATAAGGGCCGTATGGTGGATACCGGAACCCCGGCAGAACTTGAAGCGCGCTGTCCGGCGTTCCGCGCACTGATGACCGGCGACAGCGATTTTCTGGCCACGTCCCACAATAGCCACAACGAATTGTGGCCGGCTGAACCAGCGACACAAGATGATGTAACGGATACGGGGGATAAAGGTTTTGTCGCCCGTATGACCCGCGTACCGGAAAATGCAGTACAGCAGGCGCTGGCCGGTAAAGGTCGCAAAGTCACGTCACTACTGAAGCCTGTGGCGTGGATGTTCGTCATCGCCGCTCTGCTGATCGCACTCGATTCTGCGGCAGGCGTAGGGGTGCTGATACTGTTGCAGCACGGCATTGACTCCGGTGTCGCCGCAGGCGATATGTCGACCATCGGCCTCTGTGCCCTGCTCGCCCTGTGCCTGGTCATTGTGGGCTGGTGCAGTTATTCTCTGCAGACGGTCTTCGCCGCCAGAGCGGCGGAATCAGTTCAGCATTCGGTGCGCTTGCGCAGCTTCGGCCATATGCTGCGTCTTGGACTCCCCTGGCATGAAAAGCATGCCGATTCGCGTCTTACCCGCATGACCGTTGATGTGGACTCTCTCGCCCGCTTTCTGCAAAACGGCCTTGCCGGTGCGGCCACCAGTCTGGTGACGATGTTCGCAATCGCCGCCACCATGTTCTGGCTCGACCCGTTCCTGGCGCTGACGGCATTAAGCGCAGTGCCAGTGGCCGCACTGGCAACCATGATTTATCGCCGCCTCAGTACCCCTGCTTATGCACAGGCACGGCTGGAAATAGGCAAAGTCAACAGCACCCTGCAGGAAAAAGTCTCCGGCCTGCGTGTCGTGCAATCGCATGGTCAGCAGGAACTGGAGGGCGCCCGGCTGCGCGCGTTATCGGAGCGTTTCCGCGCAACCCGTGTGCGAGCACAAAAATACCTTGCAGTCTATTTTCCGTTCCTGACATTCTGCACCGAGGCCTCCTATGCCGCTGTTCTGTTAGTGGGAGCTTCGCAGGTCGCCGCTGGAGAAATGACTGCCGGGGTACTGGCGGCTTTCTTCCTGTTGCTGGGGCAATTCTATGGGCCAGTGCAGCAGTTATCAGGGATTGTCGACGCCTGGCAGCAGGCGACAGCCAGCGGCAAACATATTGATGAACTACTGGCGACAGAAGGCACTGAGAACCTCGGCTCCTCTTCGGTCCTCCCTGTCACCGGTGCACTGCATCTTGATGAGGTCACGTTCAGTTATCCCGACAGTCACGAGCCAGCTCTGAACAAACTTACCCTGACGATCCCAGAGGGAATGGTTGTCGCGGTCGTCGGTCGCAGCGGTGCGGGTAAGTCGACGCTGATTAAGCTGATTGCCGGGTTGTATTTCCCCACGCACGGCAACATCAGAATCGGTGTGCAAATGCTCGATGATGCCTCGCTCACTGAGTATCGTCGCCAGATTGGGCTTGTCGATCAGGATGTAGCACTGTTTAGTAGTGATATTGCAGAAAACATTCGTTATTCACGGCCATCCGCCACCAATGAAGACGTTGAAATTGCCTCACAGCGGGCAGGGCTGTATGAGATGGTGTGCAATCTGCCGCAGGGATTCCGGACACCAGTGAATAACGGCGGAGCCGATCTGTCTGCAGGTCAGCGCCAGTTGATTGCGCTGGCCCGCGCGCAACTGGCGAATGCTCACATCCTGCTGCTCGACGAAGCCACGTCATGTCTGGATCGCACATCCGAAGAACGACTGATGTCATCGTTAACAGATGTCGTGCATGCCGGGAAGCACTCGGCGCTGATTGTTGCACATCGTCTGACCACCGCGCAACGCTGCGATCTGATTGCCGTTATTGATAAGGGGTTACTTGCGGAATACGGAACCCACGAACAACTGTTATCTGCGGGCGGCCTCTATACCCGCTTATGGCATGACAGCGTCAGCAGTACTGCGCTCCATCGCCAGCACAACATGAAGGAGGAAACCCCGGGATAGTTACTGGACACGTAATGTATTAAAAACACAGTCAGAAGCGGCGGTACCGTGAATAGCCGCTTTAATTATTTATACTGACATCCTTAATTTTTAAAGAGTATGAATGCTGAACATGCAACAACATCCCTCTGCTATCGCCAGCCTGCGCAACCAACTGGCAGCGGGCCACATTGCTAACCTTACTGACTTCTGGCGCGAAGCTGAGTCGCTGAATGTTCCTCTTGTGACGCCAGTCGAAGGAGCGGAAGATGAGCGAGAAGTGACCTTTCTGTGGCGCGCCCGACATCCTCTGCAGGGCGTTTATCTGCGTCTGAACCGGGTGACGGATAAAGAGCACGTAGAAAAAGGAATGATGAGCGCCCTTCCCGAAACGGATATCTGGACACTGACACTGCGTTTACCCGCAAGTTACTGCGGCTCCTATTCGCTGCTGGAAATCCCCCCCGGCACTACGGCTGAGACGATTGCACTGTCCGGAGGCCGTTTTGCCACCCTCGCCGGAAAAGCCGATCCGCTAAACAAAATGCCGGAGATCAACGTTCGGGGGAACGCAAAGGAATCAGTGCTGACACTTGATAAAGCTCCCGCCCTGTCGGAATGGAACGGCGGCTTCCACACCGGACAACTGCTTACCTCCATGCGCATTATCGCCGGGAAATCTCGCCAGGTTCGGCTCTATATTCCGGATGTTGATATTTCTCAGCCCCTCGGGCTGGTCGTGCTGCCCGATGGTGAAACCTGGTTTGATCACCTTGGCGTATGCGCGGCAATTGACGCCGCCATAAATAACGGGCGCATCGTGCCCGTGGCTGTACTGGGCATTGACAACATTAATGAACATGAACGCACTGAGATACTCGGCGGGCGCAGCAAACTGATAAAGGATATCGCCGGACATCTGCTGCCGATGATTCGCGCTGAACAACCGCAGCGTCAGTGGGCAGACCGTTCGCGCACAGTGCTGGCCGGGCAGAGCCTCGGCGGGATCAGTGCGCTAATGGGGGCTCGTTACGCACCGGAAACGTTCGGTCTGGTGCTCAGCCACTCTCCTTCAATGTGGTGGACGCCAGAAAGAACCAGTCGACCAGGCTTGTTCAGCGAAACCGATACCTCATGGGTGAGTGAGCATCTGCTTTCTGCCCCACCGCAGGGCGTACGTATCAGCCTGTGCGTGGGATCGCTGGAAGGTTCGACAGTGCCTCACGTTCAGCAGCTTCACCAGCGGCTGATTACCGCTGGCGTCGAAAGCCATTGCGCAATCTACACCGGTGGTCACGATTACGCATGGTGGCGCGGTGCACTGATTGACGGGATTGGTTTACTACAGGGTTGAGTTGACCCACAAACACTTTCAGGAAACGGTACAGACTTCCTGAATAAATCAAATTGTCACCTGCGGAAAAGGAATAATCATCAGATGTATGCCCGCGAGTATCGCTCAACACGCCCGCATAAAGCGATTTTCTTTCATCTTTCTTGCCTCACCCTTATCTGTAGTGCGCAAGTTTATGCGAAGCCGGATATGCGGCCACTGGGGCCGAATATAGCCGATAAAGGCTCCGTGTTTTACCATTTCAGCACCACCTCTTTCGACTCTGTCGATGGCACACGCCATTATCGGGTATGGACGGCCGTGCCGAATACAACCGCACCGGCATCGGGTTACCCGATTTTATATATGCTTGACGGTAACGCAGTTATGGACCGCCTGGATGACGAACTGCTCAAACAATTGTCAGAAAAAACACCGCCAGTGATCGTGGCTGTCGGGTATCAGACCAACCTCCCTTTCGATCTCAACAGCAGGGCTTACGACTATACGCCAGCAGCAGAAAGCAGAAAAACAGATCTCCACTCAGGGCGTTTTAGCCGTAAGAGTGGTGGCAGCAACAACTTCCGCCAGTTACTGGAAACGCGTATTGCCCCAAAAGTGGAACAGGGACTGAATATCGATCGGCAACGCCGCGGCTTATGGGGGCACTCCTACGGCGGCCTCTTCGTGCTGGATTCCTGGCTGTCCTCCTCTTACTTCCGGTCGTACTACAGCGCCAGCCCGTCGTTGGGCAGAGGTTATGATGCTTTGCTAAGCCGCGTTACGGCGGTTGAGCCTCTGCAATTCTGCGCCAAACACCTGGCGATAATGGAAGGCTCGGCGACACAGGGTGATAACCGGGAAACGCATGCTGTCGGGGTGCTGTCGAAAATTCATACCACCCTCACTATACTGAAAGATAAAGGCGTCAATGCCGTATTTTGGGATTTCCCCAACCTGGGACACGGGCCGATGTTCAATGCCTCCTTTCGCCAGGCACTGTTAGATATCAGTGGTGAAAACGCAAATTACACAGCAGGTTGTCATGAGTTAAGCCACTAAACACTGCCCGCTTTTACGCGGGCAGTACGCCTGAAACACTACGATCAGAATGATGCGGTAACTCCGGCATAGTAAGCCCGGCCTGGCTCGTTATAGGTATTCGCCCCTTCAGAAGATCGGAAGATCTGTTTATTGAGGATATTACTGACGCCGACATTAAGACGCAGATTTTTATTAATATCGTAATTGAAGTTCGTCCCCACCAGTGAATAAGCGCCCAGCTCTTTACCTGACAGACCGCCAGTATCTTCACTGCGGGTTTCCGCATGAGTACGCGGTTTTTGTCTGCCATATAACGTCCAGTTGACGCTGGCAGAAAACGCCTGGGTGATGGTCCAGTTAAGCGAGTTATTGATAGTATATTTCGGGATGACCGACAGAGGATTACCGGTGTCTTTTTGCTCCGAAGTGATCATCCATGTGGCATTGGTATTCCAGTTCAGACGCTCTTTCACCAGTGGGAAAGACATACTGGCTTCGATACCGTCCACCAGAGCTTTCCCGCCATTCTGCCACTTGAGGATATATGCGCCTGAAGCGGTTTGCCCGATAACGTTATCCCCGGCCACGATCTTATTCTGGTAATCATTGCGGAAGTAGGTCACACTTGCGTGGTAATCTTCCCAGGTGAACTCCAGTCCAATTTCTTTATTGACGCTGATTTCCGGATCGAGATCTTTATTACCGATCAGGTAGCACCCGCCTGATGTAATATCTTTTGGACAGCCATTGCCTTTCGAGTAGAGCAGATAGCCTTCACTGGATTGATACAGGTTTGGGGCTTTAAAGGTTCGGGCAACCCCTGCTTTGACTTTGAAATAATCGCCCAATTCCTGCGAAAGATTCAGACTGGGGCTGAAGTTCCCGCCGGAGTCGCTGAGATAATCAAAGCGCAGGCCGGGAATGATATTCGTGCCAGGAACCGGCTCAATGTTATCTTCAATATACAGCGCACTGATTTGAGAATGATTTTTACTGCTGCGATCCGCAGCAGAGCCAGAAATACCGCTGATATCTCTGTCATTCACCGTCAGGCTGGTAGAGGAAGGATCATCGAGCTTATCGCGGTTCCACTCTGCACCAATGGTCAGCGTTTGATCAACCATCACATTCAAAGGAATATTAAGCTCACCGCTGGTTCGCCAGGAACTCAGGCGATTGGTCGTAAACTTTTCACCCGCTAAAATACGTCCTTCACCACCGCCAGATAATCCTTCATTCATGCGGGTATTATTGGTTTTCTCGTAATAAACACCAAAGCGACTTTGTCCCCAGTCCCAGATACCATTATGCGTAATGCCATAATTCTGTCGGTACAGGCGGTTCGTCTCTTTGCCGGATTTTGCCAGGCTTTCGGTAACTGCACTGGAAGAACTGTTCTGCGTATCGCCCGCATAGATATTCCCCTGGCGGCTATATCCGGCTTCGAAATCGAGAATCTGCTGCGGATTTAATTTCCACGAGACAACGCCGTTAATATCTTTGTTACGTACCCCTTCATGCCCGGCTGCGTTTTTCATGCCGACCGGAGAATTAATATCCCAACTGTCAGCATCCGTTTTATTCAGGTTACCATACAAACGCGTGGTAAGAGCATCACCAGCCAGAGGCCCACTAAGGCTGAAATTGGCGCGACGCGTAGCGCCCTCTTCGCTACTTTCCGGCTGGTTGGTGTATAACGACAGCGAACCGTGCCAGTCGTTGGTGGGACGTTTGGTAATGATGTTCACCACCCCCCCGGCGGCCCCCGAACCGTAGCGCGCCGCCGCAGGGCCGCGGATCACTTCAATACGCTCAACCTGTTCCGGTGGCACCCAGTTGGTGTCACCGCGGGTATCACGCTCCCCACGCCAGCTATAACGCACGGAGTTACGTGACGTCACCGGTACACCATCAATTAAAATTAAGGTGTTTTCCGGCCCCATACCACGAATATCGATCTGGCGGTTATTACCGCGTGTGCCCGAGGCGCTATTGCCGGTAAGATTAACACCAGGCATTTTACGAATAATATCTGAAAGGTCGTTTACCGGAGGGGTCTTTTTAATATCCTCGCTGGTAATAACCGACACGCCCGGCTGCTGTTTTAATACCTGCTCAGCGGTGGCTTCCACCACCAGAGTCTCGTCATTATCATCGTCGGAGTATTTGGCTACTGATACCTGGCTATTCAACCCAACTAGGAGCACAGTTAGCGACCAGAGGATTTTGTTAATTCTCATTCCTATTCCCTAATAAATGCCTAACTTAAAATGTTTGATCGTTAAGCTCACATCCTTGCCAGATATTTCTTACTGCCATTATTGTTTTTATATAAGAATGATAATTAATATCATTTGGCAAAAGAAAAAGCAATCCCTCACAAGATAAATCTATTGATTTTTCATAAATATCAAATTGATATATACCCGTGATCATTGAAGATGCTTGATTTTTCAGCAACAGAAGATCATGCTGTCCAACATGAAAATATTCATTACTGAGCAACAAAAAGCTGAACTTGAACGCCTTCATGATTCCAGTCGTGACGGGCGAGTCAGAGATCGTATTAAAGCCATTCTTCTGGCTTCCGAAGGCTGGAGTTCTGCCATGATTGCTCAGGCTTTACGCCTGCATCAGACAACGATTGATCACCATATCAGCGAATTCCTGAATAAAGGAAAACTGAAGCCCGAAAACGGCGGCTCAGACAGCAAACTCAGTGCTGAACAAACGGCCTTTTTAATCAGCCAGTTATCCGATAATTTATTTCACCATACCCGCGATGTTATTGCGTTTGTCACCCGGACATGGAACATCATTTTCAGCATTCCGGGGATGAATAAGTGGCTGCATCGTAATGGTGTCACCTACAAAAAACCGTCAGGCGTCCCCCATAAATTCAGTGAAGAGAAACAAAGGCAATTCATTGAATACTATAAGGAACTGAAAACAACTGTGGGTGATGAGCCGATTCTTTTTATTGATGGAGTCCATCCGACTCAGGCCACTAAAATCAGCTATGGCTGGATACGCAAAGGCCAGAAAAAAGCAGTAAAAACAACAGGCAGCCGCACACGCCTGAATATCATGGGGGCGCTGAATCTGAAAGCACTGACGTCACCGCTAATCTGCGAATATAAAACCATTAATGAATATAATGTATCCCGTTTTTTCAATGAGATACGAAAGGTTTATCCTGATTATAACCAAAAAATCCACGTTATTCTGGATGGAGCAGGTTACCACCGTTCACAGTTAGTGAAAGACTGGGCGGAAGTGGTAAATATCAGGCTGCATTACCTTCCTCCTTACAGTCCAAACCTGAATCCGATAGAAAGAATGTGGAAATTAATGAACGAACATGCCCGGAATAATCGCTACTTCAGCAGTACGCGAGAGTTCAGGGAAGCAATATCTGTCTTTTTTAACCAGACACTGCCGAATATAGCGGACTCACTGACATCCCGAATTAACGATCACTTTCAGATGCTCACACCCGCATCTTGAGGTTTATTGAGTATATAACATATGTTTTTTATTTCATTGTACTTCAGTCAAATAAATTTCTGAAGCACTGCTAGTAGTGCCAGTTCAGCTTTCTTTTTGACTCATTCCGGCAAAGTCAGTACCGTTCATCTTTTGTACTGATGTTGCCACTGGAAAATCGGTGCGCTTGTCGATCATCGGGAATTTTGTCACAATTTCTAACGGATAGTGTTCACATTGTTTCTAACCTGCATTTCAGACACGGGCGCTGCTTATGTATATAAGATCAGCATCACCAGGTCTTTCTGCAACACTACTGCTTTCAACAAGTCAGGCATTTCACACTTTATGAGCTGACATCATCAAGATGCGCCAGTAATTTTTTATTAATGACTTCAAACAGTTCCTGTTCATCATGGGTCAGATAACCCCAGATTTCTTTCAGATACATGCTTTGTGCAAGAGTGAGCCTCTGAATAAAAAACATACCTTCAGATGTCAGACTAATTTTTTTAGCACGGCGATCCTCCCTGCTATCCGTCCTTTTTACATATCCGGTTTTTTCTAAAAAATCTGTAATGCGGGTAATATTAGTTCTGGTAAACTGAAGTTTCTGGCTTATCTCTGAAGGTGACAGACAATGGTTCTCCGCTGCGAATAATGTGGTGAGGACCATATATGCTGAGTGATTTATTCCATACGCCCCCAGAAATTCAGATATATTATCCTGCATTCTTTTATTTGTGCGAATACAGAGCTGCATCAACAAATGTTCCCGAAAGGGATATGCGGGGTCTTTGTTTTTTTGGTGTCTGATTATTTTTTCTAATGTGTCTGTGTTATTCATTTCATTATTCTCCATATTACTGAAACACACTGTCTGTGTACAAGCGCGCATCAGTCATCCGGTAAACATCGACTTTCCACTATAATTTATTCCTGCCTGATTTCTGTATAACTGAGATATCCCGGCACAGCGTACAGATAAATTCCCTCAGATAAAAGAACATAAATGCTGGCTGCTGACAAGTCTGTGAAAAAGGATTATCCATACTGCTCAGTAATCGCGGATAATTCATCAGCTCCCACACGCCTGTAGAGCCATCCCTGACAGCCCTGGACATTCATGTCTCTGGCAATACGGAACAACGCTTCATTTTCAACACCTTCAAGTATTACGCCCCGGTTATGACAGGCAACAGTGTCTGCCACAGCATGGAGAAGCGGCATTGCACTCCTGTTTTTCAGGGCATAATGAAAAAACTCATGACTTATTTTTACCCGTTCAAACATCCCGGACAGTCCCCACATTAAGCCTGCATTTCCTGAGCCGAAATCATCCAGCCAGAGGGTGAAACGTTCTGACAAAAAACGTAACAGGGGGTCATCACCGGGTTTTAACGCCACTGCCGGAAAGTCCTCACTGACCTCAAGCCTGATATGTGTTCCCGGCCGCCCCGGGATGCCATGTTTTCTCAGATACAGGGCTACCACCCGGGAAATATTGACACTCAGCATTATTTTCTTCTGCAGACACCATTTATGAAGCGTTTCCGCAGTCTTCAACTGACTGATGAGTATTTTGTACTGAATATCCGGAGGCGCACTTCTGAAAAAAACAGATGCGCAGATTTTCCTCCCGTCTTTTGCTGAACGGATATCCGAGAGCATTTCAAAAGCAAATATTTTCCCGGTCTGATTCCATACAGGCTCAAAAACCGGTGAGAGGATATATTCTGTTCTGCCTGATTTCACCTCCAGTATACTGTTAACTGCCCCTGACATTACTCCTCCGGAAATATGAGCCCCTCCCGACCAGAAGGTCTGGCTGGATAAGCGCAGTTCTTCTGATTTGATTTTTAAACCCTCAGATTTACCATTATCTTTATGATTACTGACAACGCTCAGAACCAGATATACGGCTCATACTGGTTCTGTTTATCTTTGACAAAGACCATATGACAGACTCGTTCCGTCACAACACCGGAAACAATACTATTATCAGCTATTTTTCTCCACAAACAGTGATACATTAAATGAAAAACTGGATATAAAGAGCAGTAATATCATTACCGCCACAACTGCATTCTAGTTGTAGCTAAAAGTCACATTTATCACTGACTGGACAGCACCGGGCGTCGGACTTGCCTGACCGGTCAGAGCATAAGAGGCCTTCAGCCCCAGACTCACAGGAGAGCTGCCTACCTGTCCCAGAGACCTCGGTTGTCCGGCCGGAACCAGCCCCGCGTTGTCCGACAACTGTACACCCACACCGCCGGCCCCTGATGTTGCCGTATTTGCGAATACAGTATTACCACTTCCTGTTACAGAACCTGACAGGGTATAGCTGACCGACTGTGTCTGGTCGCAACGTACAGTAAGAGGGACTGTTACCGGCCCTCCGGGATAGGACGGAAGGTCAACTTTGACATTGTTCGATGAGACCCTGCATGTACCTGTCTGGATATAGACATCATTCGTTGCATAGAAACGCCAGGTGAAATTTCTCTCCCCTGCCTCCTGCCCCATGGTGGAAAACTTATTAACATAAACTGTGGCCACTAATTCTCCGGCATGTATCAGTTTCCCGAAAACGCCCGGCTCAGGATAAAGGTACATTTTTGCCGGGAAAGGTTTCCATACACCATATTGCCAGTAAGCTTCTGTTGGCCTTGTGTCTTGCTGCAGCGGTAACGTCTGACTATACCCAGAAAGCCTGTTTGTAAAGTCCAGCCTTCCGTATGTTTTAGCATCTAATGAAGGAGAAAAACCGGTTCCCTGTCTGACCCTGAGATAGTCATAGTTCTGACCAGAGGCATCTTCATTCTGACATAACACCAGTTGATTTAAATCCAGAACTGTAATGGCTTTATCATACTGAACTGTTGGGGAAAGAGTGATATTGAAGCTACTGTCTCCAGACTGAAAAGTCTGCCCGGTCTGGTTATTTCTGCACAACAGTGCAAACGATGGCTGGGAATATGCCATTATAAATGTGAATAAAACACAGCCCTCGAGGACGGTGCTTTTCTTAAAGAGGGGATAATATTTACGCATAGGTATAGGTGACAGTAATTTGTGAATTAATACTTCCCGCACCAGCATTACCTTTGCTTACGGCACGGACTTTAAGATTGAATGTCGCCTGCCCATTGCTCACTGTAACAACTTTTGTTGAACCAACTTTCAAGGGGGTATTACCATTACCTTGTTCCTGTAGCTCAACCATGATATTAGTAGCATCCCCTGTATTTCTGTAATAATTTGTATTTTCTGCGGTTCCACCAAAGGTGGCAGTAACATTGTTTACATTCTGACAATTCGTCAATGTCAACGAAAAATTTTTCCACTGAGAGGTGCTGTTGGCTGCTATCAGGTCAGAAGTGTAAGCGTTATCCAAAACAACGATGGCGTTTGGGTTTCCTCCATTACCAATGGTACAGGTACGTGGCAATACCCTCCCTGTAACAGTAATCGTCGTATCCACTGCCTGTGCTGAAAACGCAATACAGTTAATAAGACCGGTGGCCAATATAATAGCTTTCAGTTTCATCTGTTTTCCTCTGTGTTATATTTACTGATAGTCAAGTACAAAATTAACCACCGCATCAACATTACCGGCCTTTACCGGAAGATAAGTGGCTTTCAGACGGGCATAAAACGCTATGGTCTGTGTTCCCGGCATTAACGCAATTGTTGTCGGCACATTAATTTTCAGCTCATGTTTATCCTTATCAAGAAGCTGAATCCCCACACCCCGTGCTCCATTTATGCTGTTAATCTGAATAAGCCCCGCCTCCTGATTATCTGGTGTGCCCGTAAATGTCAGCTTCACTGCACGGACAGCACTGCCGCAGGAGGTCAACCCGACATGAAATACCGACGCAGGTGTGGTATCACCAGCTGCGGTAAACTGTCGGCTGTCATAACTTCCCAGACTGACATCAAAGTTTCGGGAGTTAATGTCAACATCGCAGGTGTTATCCTGAACATTGCCTGTAATATTCACCACAGAACCCACTGCACAGACATGACAGGTAACGAACATACTGCCGGCCAGCATGCAGGAGAATGTCACTGTTTTAATAATATCCTTCACCATTTCCCTGCCTCTTTACCTGCAACTAACCGTGACATGACTTAATATCTGTCCGGCGCTTTCCTTCGGTAATTTATAATCTGCAGTACACTGGTCCGTGGTCTGACTCCCCCATTTCACACTAACCTGTCCTGACAGAGGCATTCCGCTCAGATAAACCTGACCATTCTCTCCGGCAATACTGCTCCCCCCGTTTCTGGCCGTAACAACAGAGCCAAAAGGAACTGCTTTCCCGTTTCTCATCAGCGTCATCAGCACTTTCACACCCACACGGGTTTTATAGTCAGCCCGCACAACGGCACCATGCGTGGGCACGACGCTGACCACGGTATTCTCTATATCAACATTATCTGCAAGGGTGTTGGTATCCAGTGCCACCCGGTTTTCACGATAGTCTGTTGCATAAGGCAGTACAGCATACCCCCTCCAGTCTGTAGACACCCCCGTCTGGTTTTCAATGCGCGTATCAGATGCACCTGGTGCACGGACAAGAATCAGCGTATCTCCCAGAGGCTGGCTCAGTGTCAGACCATTGGCATGTGCCAGAATACCGCCACTCAGCCCATAATACAGTTGCCGGTAACCCCCACTGTGACTGTATCCTGCACTGGCATTACCGTATCCCCCTCTGTAATTCAGAGAGGCATATCCTGTTTTACTGCTCCCCTCATACCCTCCCCGGGTATAACCACTCTGGATGCTGTATCCCAGATTATTGTCCCCCAGCAATGTGCCATACAGCCCTGCTGTACTGGCAGCCTGTCCGTGAGCCTCCAGGGTCTGACTGTAACGGGCACTGGCGTTTCTCCATGCAGATGTGCTGTCCGAACGCATCCAGTGGCTGAACGGAATGCTGACATCAAATGACAGTATCCGGTCAGTTTCATGTTGCCATGCATTCCGGGACAGGCTGTAGTTCAGGGACCAGCTGATGTCATTCACAGATGAGTTAAAGCCAGCATTAAGCTGACGGTCCGTCCTGTCCGTTCCCCAGTAACTCTGGTGGCTGCCACTCAGATACAACGTTGACGATTCCCCCGTCTGCTGGCTGATACTCACCTGCACCCTTCCCCGCTTGTTGTAAGCCAGATTGTAGTAATCCGTATACTTCGGCTGTATCTGTATCACTCCGTCCTGGGTAAGAACACTGTAACCACTCATTTTCTTCCAGGCGGTATCAGCAAAGCTGAAATAGCCCCGTGTGGAGTAGCGGTATCCGATTAACTGGATATTTGTCCCTGTTTCCGTCAGTGACTTGTTATACAGAAAACGATATGACTGACCGTCATGCCGGCTTTCATCCGGTAACCGGGCATTCGCACGGGTGGCATCCAGTGAAACAGCACCCAGCCAGCCCATGTTTTTACCCACCCCCAGATTGAAGGCACGGTAGCGTTCAGCTATCCAGGCTCCTCCATACACCGTCCAGCCTGCCGGCAGACCATACTTCAGCGTTCCTTCAGCAAAACGGGGATTATCCTGCTGATGTCCGCCACTGCGAAACTCTCCGGCACTGAGAGCATATTTCAGATGTCCTTCACGTTGCAGTACAGGCACCGAAGACCATGGCACATTAAATCGCTGTACACTGCCATCAGCTTCCTGCAGGGTTACCTGTAAGTCACCTCCACTCCCGGCCGGATAAATATCGTTTATCTCGAACGGGCCTGGAGGTAGCGTACTCTGGTAAATTTCATACCCGTTCTGGCGGATACTAATCCGGGATGTTCCCCGGGAAATACCGTGAATTGTCGGTGCATACCCTCTCTGGCTGTCCGGAACCATATTGTCATCAGAGGCCAGTTGAATACCCCTGAAATTTACACCGTCAAAAATATCCCCCCGGGTATAACTGTCCCCCATCGTCAGACGGGAGCGCAGGGGAACTATATCCCGCTCCAGCCAGGTGTTAATGTGCTGCCAGTTATTCTGGCTGTACCCCTTTCCGGCACTGTAACTCCAGCTGGTGTTGTCCCGAAGACGCCAGCTCCCGATATTCAGTCCTGTTTTCAGATTCAGATAGGCATAATCGCTGGTGCCACCATAGCTGTCGCGCACCCGATTACCACTGAAGTCATAATTCAGCAATGCCGCTGTAATTCCGTTATCCCAGTATTCCGGCGCAATATAACCACGGGCCTGATTACTCATATATATCTGAGGAACGGTCAGGTACAATCGCTGCTGCCCGACATCAAACCGGAATGTGGCACCCTGAATCATGGAATTCAGTGATGTGCAGGTGTCAGCCGGCAGTCTCTCCATACCCGGCACGGCATAACGGTTTACCCCCATCGCACTCATATGCTCCGGACTCAGGCAGGGGGCAAGTTGCTTCCCGTCCTGACTCATCTGAAACTGCACGTCACGGGTTGAGATATACGTATCATTCAGATAAATATCCACCCGGTACACGCCGGGCGGAAGCTCCTGCCCCTGTGTAAATGCAGACAGGTCCGCAACCGCATCCGGGTCATCAGACAGAAAACGCGGATTAAAATAGAGCTCAGCCCGGGCCGGAGAAACAATTATCCCGATAAAAAATGCCAGCGGCAGTATATTAAATTTCATTCTGTTATTACCCCCGCCAGCAGAGCCGGTCAGTGATTTATCAGACAGGAGTTGTCCGCCATCTCCGGAAAACATGTCAGCCCCCACACTGAGCGAAAAAATAAAATCAGCAGCCAAACACAACCAGTACCAGAAATAACTGAGTTACTTCACCACCCCCTCACCTGTTCAGTCAGAGCACCATAATCGTTAATTGTTTTATAAGTAATATCTCCTCCGGTGTATCCTCCAGGGATATTCACAGTGACCTTTCCCTGTGGGGGTACCATGGTGTTTTCAAGACTTTTATTTCCGGCCTTTAAGTCAGTCACTGTCAGATAATACGGCGTCGGATTAAGCAGAGTCAGCCCTCCGTTTTCACGAGTGAACTCTAATTTACCCGGTGCCTGTTCTGGCGGAATAACCAGTCCCTGTGGACGGTAGAGCAGTTTAATTCTGCTGACAATTGCAAACTGCAGATAATTCTCGCCGGTTTTCGCCTTATCCATGGCCGGGATGGCCTTGACATTCACCCAGAACAAACTTTCCCTGTCTTCCGGCATCTGTCCGTTTGTGGCATCAATAATTCTCAGGGTATTCTCTTTCTTTCCCTGCATGGAAAATAACGGAGGAGTAATTACAAACCTGGCATCCTTTTTTCCTTCAGCATTTTCAATCCATGACTGAATAAGGTAACTACTTTTATCATCATTATTTGTTACCGCCAGTTGTACCTGTTTTTGCCCTTCAGGGTAAATCACACGGGTGGCACCCAGAGCAACCCCGGCATAGCTCTGCGGAATATAAAAAAAGACTAAAAATGATGCCAGAACGGCCCATATACGCATGTGCTTCATCATGTTATTAACAGCCTTAATTAAATGGCGTTATATCTGCCAGTTACAGATAGGTCAGAGAAAACCATACCTGTCCATTTGCCTTTCCCCCGGTGACGGGATAATGTGTGGCCTTATACCTCGCCTGCATATGCAGTTTCATATCTCCGCGGGTAAGATGCACCCAGTTCTCCGGAGGCTGATTAAGTTTTACCAGCTCTCCGCTTTCATTAAATAAAGCGATAGCGATTCCGTCTGAAGCATCATTCTCCTCATCCACCGACAACAACTCCGGCTCGTGAATATCTGACACGCCATAAAAGGAAATCCCCACCCGCTGACTGACGACAGTGCTGCAGTCCTGAAGGTGAATATCAAAGCCCACAGAGTCCCCATACTCACCGGCGGCGTGAAATCGATTGCTGCTGAGTTGCCCCATATCCACTGTCATCTGCCTGTCTGACAGGGCAAGACTGCATGCTTCAGCAATTATTTTTCCCTGGAAGCGCATGTTTCCTCCCGGAAGCATGACATGCCAGTGGTTTCCGGCCAGTGCAGCGGGAGACAGCAAAAATAACATTACTGCCATTTTCGATATTTTCATTAATCTCACCCCCGCATGGATAAAAACAGCCCTCCCTGGCCGGGTATATATCCGTTACACTGTTCTGATATTACTGGTACTGAACTTTAAAGGTGGCGTCGGCGTTGGCAATACCAGCACCAGCTGCACCACCTACAGCAACATAGCGAGCCTGGAATGGGATTTTAATTGTGCCATCAGTAATGGTATATTCTGAGCTAGCTGTAACCCCATCGAACTTGACTGCTGCACCTTTATAATCCATTACTTTTATCCCGACATTTGTTGCTGAACCCGCTGAGCTACCCTGCAAGGATAAAATGTCTGCCTGCCCACCCTGGGGGCCAGAAAAAATAATTGAAGCTCCTGATGAGGCGGCTGAGCTACAATCATTTAATTCAATATCAAAACCAACAGGTGAACTCATTTTTCCGTCAGCATCTAATTTTGCCGCTCGAACTTGCCCCAATTGAACTGTCTGGTCTGCTGAGTTCATATTCACAGCGCATGCAGCCTCAACAACCTCTCCTTTAAAGTGAACAGTACCGCCATTGACGATTGCGGCAGACGCACTTGTCGCAACACCCAGGGTCAGAGCTGAAAATACAGCCATGGAGATGAATTTTAACTTCATATTTAATTCCTGTTTTTAATTGAACTATGCACACCATATCTGTCATCACAACAGACACAATCAATATCCCGAGCGACGGGAATCTTTTTCAGGAGAACTTCATAAATGCAATGTGAGAAATACACTCAGGCAGCATTTATGACATTATCTCCCGATAATATTTTCCGGATAACCGACAGGAATCTTCTCTATAGATAAGATTCCCTGGATGATAAGCTATGGGTTAGTGTTCCTGTCTCCACACCGAATGCTTTAGCAAAAGCAGAGAAGCTGAAAGCATACCTCGTTGATAACACCCGTACTCTCATTTGACTACAGGCTTATATTTCTCGCGTATTATGTATTGCCCCGGCGTTTTTTATTGTCCGTATTTTACAGGGAAGCAGCTTCAGCTATAGCTGATACACTATCAGTATAATAAGGAGCAAGTCTGGCAACGAGAACATTCAACCTGGTAAGGCGCCCAAGCGTTGTACTGAAATATCCATTATTCATCTGGTATTTCTCGCAGACATCTTTACGGGAATGACCACTGACCAGATAATCCTTCATAGCGAGAATAACTCTGTCACTGTGAATAGAGGAAATACCTATCAGTAAAAAAAATTGTTCTTCAGACATGGAGCCGGATGACAGCGCGCTCTCACGTAATTTTAGTAAAAAAGCATCCCCTCCCCGGGTAATAACTTCATGCTGTGCCATTCGATACTCCCCACCCCGCCACCTACAGGGCTGCCTTAATATTCATCCCCCATACAGGAGGGCCTTGCTCCTTAAGATATATTTAGTTTTTTATGTTGTAAATATGTATTTTGACGATCTTTTGATCTGTAAAGCTGTTTATTTTTAGGGTTATATCTTGCAGTGGATTAGTGCCTTAGTGATTAATGCTGTATAAGAATGAATATTCAGTATAAAAGATCGTTAAAATCGTTTTTTGCAACGTTCCTTACCATTGAAAAAACCATAAAAATAATGCGATAGAAATCCAATCGTGAATATGTTTCGCATATTAAGTAAATACACCAAATACAATATAAAAACATGATAATCACATTTGAATTGTCAAAAACAAGTCAGCCACTTATTATCCTTTTGCTTATATAGAGAGGATGATGATATGCAGAATGAAATAATGGGTTTTCTGAGCAGACATAATGGAGGGAAAACCGCAGAAATTGCGGAGGCGCTGGCGGTAACGGATTATCAGGCACGCTATTACCTGTTATTACTGGAAAAAGAAGGTATGGTTCAGCGCTCTCCATTAAGGCGAGGCATGGCAACATACTGGTTTCTGAAAGGAGAGATGCAGGCGGGACAGAGCTGTTCTTCCACAACTTAATAACTCAATCTGTGGGCATACTGTAGTGGCACAGTAAGTTTGGCCACCTGATTAAAGGTGATATTCTCACCTCAACACAAAACAGGTGACTTAATGAACAAGAAAACCAAACGTACTTTCACCCCCGAGTTCAGACTGGAATGTGCGCAACTGATTGTTGATAAGGGCTACTCATATCGACAAGCCAGTGAATTGATGAATGTCGGCTCTACCACTCTTGAGAGCTGGGTACGTCAGCTCAGACGAGAGCGCCAGGGGATTGCCCCCTCTGCCACACCGATTACTCCAGACCAGCAACGTATCCGCGAGCTGGAAAAGCAGGTTCGCCGCCTGGAGGAACAAAATACGATATTAAAAAAGGCTACTGCACTCTTGATGTCCGACTCGCTGAACGGTTCACGATAGTTGCCAGACTCAGTGGCAGCCACACCGTTGTCAGTCTGTGTTCTGCTCTGGGAATACACCGCAGCAGTTACCGGTACTGGCAAAAACGACGCGATACGGTGAATCCGGTGCATGTCAGGTTGTGCAGTGAAATACTCCGGGTGTGGAACCAAAGCCGGGGCTCTGCGGGGGCGCGCACGCTGGCTGACATGCTGACCCAAAACGGCGTCCCGATGAGCCGTTACCGTGCCGGGCGGCTGATGAAACATCTGAATCTGAGCAGTTGTCAGCCCGGAAAACATCAGTACAAAAATGCCCGTCAGGAGCATACCTGCTTGCCGAATCTGCTCGGGCGCCAGTTCGCTGTCCCCGAGCCAGACCAGGTATGGTGTGGAGATATTACCTATATCTGGGCCGGAAATTGCTGGTGCTATCTGGCGGTCGTCATGGATCTTTTTGCCCGCAGGGTTATCGGCTGGAGTCTGTCCGCACATGCCGATACTGCACTGATAAGCGATGCCCTGCGGATGGCCTATGAGACGCGTGGTCAACCACATGATGTTATGTTCCATAGCGACCAGGGAAGCCAGTATACAGGCCTGAAATATCAACAAATTCTCTGGCGTTACAGAATAAAGCAAAGTGTCAGTCGGCGGGGAAACTGCTGGGATAATAGCCCAATGGAACGCTTCTTCCGCAGTCTGAAAACAGAATGGGTGCCAGCGAATGGTTACGTCGACAAGGACGAGGCCCGGCAGCAAATTAATGATTACATATTGAACTACTACAACAGTGTCAGACCTCACCATTATAACGGTGGGTTGACACCGGAAGAGTCCGGGAACAGGTACCATTTTTACTGTAAAACCGTGGCCAGTATTACTTGACCACTACATACTTCACTGAAAAAGATAAAAGTTACATCAGAGTGCAGATTCAATTTTGCAGCATTCGTCACAAAATAAAAATCCAGCATTTTATGTCAGAATACCTCACATGATAATAAAACCTGTCCGGTTTTACCGCATGGCCAGACATTATAAAAACGCAAATCCTATAAACTCCATTCAGCCTCCTTGCTATCCGGTAACGGAGGCTGTTTTTTCGTTACGCCTTTCCCCGGCAGCATCAGTAGTAGTAATTTGTAGATTCTACAAACTGAGCCTGTCTGTCCGGGGAGAACATACGTAACCCGGCGCAAGGCTCCTGTCAATTACCTCCGGCCTCTGCTCCCTTGGTTGCCAGACAGAGTCTCTGACGACCATGCTTTCAGTGTCAGCGCCAGTAGTGATATAAGACGGTAAATGGGGATGCGGACGATTTCCTGTATCACGTCTGTTGGCGCTTAGCCTCAGAATATCCACCACCAGACGCTGACTGTCTGACCAAAACAGGCCGTTCAGTGCGATCACCTGCAATCCCGTTTCCAGCGCATACTTCAGTCGTTCACGGGGCGCTTTCACTTCCCGGGCAATTTGCTGCCATGGCGATGATGTATTTTCACTCCCAACCATCCGGCGAATACGATGAGACAGATGATACCGGAATATATCCGGCACACCAGAAAGACTGGCTTTCAGGCTGTACACGCAGCCAAACCGTTTATCGTTGAACACCACATTTTTCTGGCTGATATCCCATGCTTCCCGAAGTGTAACAATCAGCTGTGGCGTCCGGGTTAAAAGCAGACGAAAAGGCAGTTCAAAACTGGTGACGTAATCCACATTCAGCAGTGCAATATGCAGCCGTTTTTCTGCCCCGCCTCAGTCTGCCGACACTCCTCCAGGACATCCTGCCACTGCTGGCGAAGACGTGAGGATTAATTCCGCCAAGGTAAAACAGTATTTATCCGCCATAGAGTCAATTCGTGTACACATACTGAAAAGAATTCCGTATAAAGATTCAGCAGACAAAACTTTATCAGTCTGTAAAAATTAACGGAAGAGTTGATATTTCTCCCGATCATCACCGGATAATTGTTGCAATAACCAGTGGCATCAGAGACTGAACAGCTGTTTTTAACGCAACGTATTGCTCTGATGTATCAGGCCGGGTAACCCGAAAACACCTTTCCACCCGACATTGTCCGCCAGCGTTTATCCCCCGCCAGGCCTGCTGCAGTAAATCCACCACTTGCGAACATTCTTCATCAACTGTGGCACTGACCCGCAGATGGCAAATGCTCGCCTGGCTGAGCAGCAACAGGCATCGTATTGTTGCTCCTCCATGTTGTTCCCGCAACCAGCGTAATACCACCGGCGGTGCTGGACTGGCAGTGTGATTACGCTCAGTAATATGTTCTTGCACCTGTCGGTAAAAGGCAGTACAGAATGCATGAATCTGTTGCCCGTTGATGTTTCCTTCTGCCGAATAGAGCGTGAAGTGAAATGCCAACAGATTTGGCCAGTGGTCCACCGCCTGCTGAACAAAACGCCGGATGTCTCCCGGCTCTGAAATTAAGGCTTCGGTTATTTGCACGAAATGTTCCTTTTCAAACCCTGTTGAATTTTGTCAAGCCGGTGCAGACACAGTAAAGCGCGCATCAACACCTGAAAGGTACGATACAAACACAAGTTACAAACAATAAGAACGGAAGGACAATTAATCAGTGAGGAATAATAACTAAATTAACCAAAAGAATATTACTGACAATACCACCAATACTTATATAGCAATATATTAATTAATGTAAGAACAGATGCCCAGTAAGACATATACACAATACATCCACAAACACACTCTTTTCATTAAATAAATCACCTGATTAAACCATGAAAGTGTGATGTAAGTCAAAATTACTGACACAGTCAATTGATAATGATTATCTCTATCATTATCGTGAAATTCGAGAATGAAAGGAGAAGTAGTCATTATAAGCCTTTTATAAATCGTCATCATCATAGTAAAGTAGAACACTTTTTATATGAGTTGCTATATGAAAATATACTGGACAAGAAAAAGCATTCCTGAACTTTCAGCACTTCCACCTTCATTAAGAAAGAAAAATTTTACTGACACATATAATGCTGCATCTTCTCATATCGAATACTGGATAGGTGCTGGCGTCTCATTTATCTCGATGATGATTTTATTCAGAGTATATGACTTTCTTTTACCCGCCCAAGATACTTTCCCGGGTGATATCATCAGAAGTTTATGTGTTGTGTGTCCATCCATATTAATCTGGTTTCAGTTTTCGGTATATGTCATGAGGAAATATTACAGACATATTCTGGAACGAGGTAAGGAAACCGAAACCATTTCAGAAAGGTTGATACGTGAGGCTGATACACGAGAATATGAACTATGGCGTCCGGTCCGTCGCTTTTTCTCCATTCTTTTTCTCATTGTTCTATTAGTTTGCATTCATTCACTGATAACAACTATAAAATAAAAGTTATGGCTGTTCTGATACAGGAAAATAAACATTCATTCTATGGTTACCTCTTCCTGTTAAATAGAAGAATTTTAAACGACAAGTAAGGGAATATAAATGGAAACAACAAAAAATAAAAATGCAACTATAAAAAAACAGTCATCACCAGGCTGCTTTTCAATGTTTACTTTATCATTTTCTATTACCTTTATTCCTGCATTCCTTACAAACAGGCAGGAACTTATATCCAGGGGACTTCTTGTTCCAGCATTATTTCTTGCTGAATTTCTAATTCTTGTTCCACTGTATTTTATTTTCTTCCGAAAAAGAGAAGGATTAGGAAGAGGTTCTTTTCGACTGGATGTTTTTTTACTCTTTTCTCTTTAATAATGATTATTCAGTTATTTGTCCCTTATCTGCTGGCAGTGAGGAAAACGGAAGAATGGATGATCTCGCAAATGTCTTTTTCCGGGGCCATTTTATGGATTAATATATTTTCTTCTGTACTTCTTGTTCCTGTATATGAAGAGATTGTATTTCGAGGGTGTCTTTTTAACTCTTTTAAATTCTGGTTTAATGACAATATTTGCATCTCTGCTATTGTAACATCAGTCATATTTTCTGCGTTACATCTACAATATACTGACTTTCGTACATTTTTGATGCTCTTTCTGGTATCGTTAGTTCTTATTAGTGCAAAAATAAAGTCGAATGGCCTGTTAATGCCCATATTACTTCACATGTCGATGAATGCAGTCATAGCAGGAATACAATATCTGGCTTATATCAGTTATACTCATTAACAGAGCATTTTCTGTTACAATCTCATATGATAAAAATTAAACGGACTGGCATTGTTACTATGCGGTATGCATAAAATGATAAACGTTCGGAGGAGCCTAACTTAAACCGTTACATAGGCACCATTATCATATAATGAAGCACCTGTTACAGGTGCTTCATTAACAATATAAGGTTTAACTTCCACTCCCCGCAGACGAAGAGGCACTTGATGTACCTCTGCCAGATCCAAACTGGGATGATAATCCTATACCTGAGGGAGACATGGAGGGACTTACCGTTGCAGTCGTTGCCAATGAATGGACTTTATCACCTATATAAGCCCCTACAATAGAACCAAATCCCGGACTAATAAACGTACCAGCAAGTGAACCAATAGCAATTAATTCTGCCTGCCCGTCATTCCCGTCACCTCCAGATATTTGTTTTATTTCATTTTCAGATAGTTTTCTCATTTCAACACCTTCGCTATAAGATTTGTGAAAAAGTAAAAATTTACGTTTAACCACAACGATAAAAATGTAACTACAAGTGATAGAAAAAACATATATAGATTTAAAAAATTATACCCATAGTAATAACTAAGATATAATGACACCGGGATATAAAAGAACAGATAATTGATAACAAAAGCAATTACTGTTATTTTTACATCCTTCTTAACCTCCCCCATCGACAAAACTCCTTACACAGTTACACCAGTGGATTTTAAATAGAAATAATCCTGTCAACAGTTCTCAACGTAGTTTCTCTGTGTGCAATAATCACCCGGGTGATATTCATCTTTTTTATAGCAGCATTCACGAAACGTTCGCTTTCTGTATCAAGAGAACTTGTAGCCTCATCCATAAATAATATTCCTGGTTTCCGGTATAAGGCTCGTGCAATAAATATACGCTGTTTTTGACCACCAGAAAGTCCCTCTCCCAGTTCACCTATTAACGTTTCATACCCCATTGGCATTTTCATTATCACATCATGAATATGACTTGCTCTGGCACATTCTGTCATCCATTCGTCGTCTGTTTCTTCTGCAAACCCACAGATATTTTCACGAATTGAGCCTGAAAATAGCCGGTCGTCCTGCATAACACAGGCTATCATACGGTGATAATTATTTATTCCAAGTTGACGTATATCCGTGCCATTAACCAATACTTTTCCACTATCTGGTTCAAACAGTCCACATAATACTTTCATTAATGTGGTTTTTCCGGCACCGGAGGCACCAGTTATAGCCACACTTTCTCCCGGAGCCACAGACAAATTTAGACCACTGAATACCTGTGCTGACTGGCTGTCATACCGGTAGCTTAAATCAGTGGTTTCCAGTGAAACAGGGCTCATGTCAGCAACGATTTCAATTTCCGGTTTCTTTTCTTCCTTTTCATGTAGTGCAATATCTGCAATGCGCTCATTATGCAGACTCATTATTCTCAGTTGAAGAAGAAAACTGGTCAGCGAAGCAACCCGATCCGAAAACTGCCCACGAAAAGAACCAAATGCCACAAACATCCCTATTGTCATCTGATTATCGATCACAAGGCTTGCACCCAGCCATAAAATCGCCACCTGATCACAGGCGGCAACAAAAGTATTTATTCCCCCGAAGAGCAAATCCATCCTGATTAACTTAATACCTGAATTGATCGCATCTATTTTCAGGTTAAGCCAGTGTGTTCCCCGGATCCCGGCCATACCCTGGATTTTTACTGTGGCAATACCATACAGGCTTTCCATAAAATAGGAGCTGGCCCGGGCCCCCTTGACAAGAGTTTCTTCCGATATTTGCCGGTAATAGCCGTATGTCACCAGACGAATAAGAACGTAAGCCATGGTAAAACCGAGAACTATCCAGGTAAGATATCCTCCATATAACATCATCATCACAAAAACACCCACAACCATAATACTGTCCATGATTGCCCCAACCACACTGGTGGTAAAGGTGGCCCTCAAAGTGTCAAGGGAGCCAAAACGCGACTGGATATCACCTAATTTACGGCGTTCAAAAAACGCCAGCGGCAGTCTGAGAAGATGGTTAAACAGACCCGACTGCCACTGTACATTGATGAGCGTGCTCATAACTAGTGAGGACCATGCACGCAGCATACTCACCGCGGCCTTGAGCAATATAAAGAACATAAGGCCAGCAGAAATAAGCGTCAGCAGCCCTCTGTCCCCCGCCGGAATCGCATGATCCATAACCAGCTGAGTCCCCACCGGCATTACCAGATTGATTGCTTCAATTACAACTGACAGACAGAAAATTTTCGCCAGTGTTCTTTTAATACCGTAAATACTGTTAATCAGTGAACGGAGACTTATGCGGGTCTGCTGGGTTTCCGCCTGGAATTCACTTCCGGGCCAGACCTCCAGTGCAATGCCCGTAAAATACCGGCTCATTTCCTCCCGACCGAGATATCTTCTGCCTCTGGCCGGATCATGCAGTACATAACGGTTACGCTTTACGCTGACCAGCACGACGAAGTGACTGAAATCCCAGTGGAGAATACACGGCATTTTGAGGGCACCAAGCTCATTCAGCTCCAGTGAAAGAGCCCGGGTGACCATCCCCAGCTGCTCCGCTATTCCATTGATTCCTGCAAGGTTTGCTCCACGGGCCGAGAGATTAAACTTCCGGCGAAGAGATATCAGGTCAATATTCTTACCAAAATGACCGCATATCATTGCCAGGCAGGCCAGTCCACATTCAGCGGTCTCCGTCTGATGAATAACTGGAACACGACGTCGCCAGCGCATATCAAGCTGATTTATAATTTGTCTGAAATTCCCGTTAGTCATTGAGCGGTCCTGTTGCACTGTGTTTCATGTCATAGAAAGGAGAAAGCATCCACTGGTAAATACGCCTTTTTTCCAGAAATAGTGTACTTTCGGCTTTCATTCCATTTTCCAGAGGGAGGTATTTTTCGCCATATCTGATAATCTGCTTTTCAGGCATCGCAATGACTTTATACCAGGGAACAGAGGCGCCCGGCGTATTCTGTGGTGCTCCCTTATAGGTCAACATTTCCTGTGTTGACGCAGGAGTCCTGGATATAGTTTTAACCGTAGCAGAGAACTGCCCAAATTTTTCTGCCGGAAAGGCTTCATAACGAATATTCACTTTGTCACCAGCCGAAATATAAGGAACAGCATCATTCGGGACCCAGAGAATAAGATAATAATTTTCAATGTTCTCAGGAATAACCTGCAGAAGGCTGTCTCCGGTATTGACCATTTGCCCGACAGTGACACTCAGGGAGTCAACTTTCCCGTCAGTCAACGCCCGGATAATGATTTCGCCCTCCACATCAGTGTTAACCAGTTCTTTCTGTAACTCGTACCGTTGCAGTTCCATCTGGTAGATACGGTTATCAAAATCTGCTGCCTGAGTTTGAATCTGACTCTCCAGAGTGGTTATCTGCAGGGCATTCTGTTCGTTCTGTCCGCTCAGGCTAAGAAGATTGTTTTGTTGCTGATAATATAATGCCACCTGGTTAGTTAACTGATCTTTATTAATCAGCCCTTTTGTCTGATAGTTTCTGTAATTCTCCATATTGTTTTTCATTATTTTTATCCCTTCCTCTGCACGCTGTATAATATCTGATGAGCGACGAAACGCATCTGTGTATTGCAGGCGTTGTTTTTCCAGGGTATCTAGCGTTATTTTTTTACTTTCTTCCAGACGGGAAATAATGTTGTCCACACGAACCAGCTGGTTTTCTATATCCCGACGATGATTATCAGTGACAATACCACTACGTGTACTTTTACTGATGTCAATCAGATAAACAGGATCCCCTTTTTTTATCAACTGTCCTTCATGAACAAACTGCCTGACAACAAATCCCTGTACACCTGAATATATATTGACAGCTCTTGGCCAGGTTGTGACCTCACCACTGACATTAACACGGCGGCTATAGGTACCAACAATAATGAACATCAGAAATGCCGTAATAAACACTATGCTTCCCAGCATGATTAACCATAGTGGTATTCCGGGAAGTAATATTGCCCGTCCCTGCCACTTCATTTTTCTGTTTTCTAAAGCATCCTGAAGAAACAAAATAGCTCCTCTTACTCACACTTTTCCTGTAATACCTTCACTGGTTAACCGAAATGCTATAATCAAAGCCAGAAAATACAGAGTCCTGTCAAAATAGTATCAGCGATGCATTTACCCCGTAATTTACAATTATCTCTGTATCTTCAGAGGTACTACGTTTTATGCAGCCGCTCAGGGATGTATGTCACAATTTTCTTTCGCCTGCTTAACCATCGTACTTCTCCTTCTCCCCATGGCTGAAGCTGTATGAGATAGTCAATAACTTTTCGACCAAAGCCTGGTTTACAACAGAAATCCAGAATCCAGATCCTTCCATCTTCATTCCATTCAGACGGATGCAACCTGAATTCTGGATCCCTGAGCAGGCGCGCTTCTGTATCAGCCTCAAGATATGCCCAAGTAATATACGCCAGTGGAAAACCTCGTGAATCAAACAGGAATTTAATCTGATTATGCTGTATCGCATATTCAGTCCAGTATTGAATGGTTAACACCGGATACAGACTGTAATTACGATTGTAGAGCATACAACTGACCGCAAAACCGATCTGTTCATAAACAGTCCATTCATCTTTTCCTCTGATGGTTTCCCTTATATAAGACATGATTACTATTTCCCTTATATATTTATTACACTGTGTTTCTTATCGGTTCAAGATATCCAAATGCATCTCTGGAAAACTTAAGCATAAAATTTTTCATATCAGAAATTGCTTCTTGTAAAAAAAGGGGATCATCACCATGATTATCCAGCAGGATGGCAATTTTTTCGCACATATTCTCTTTCCTCAGCTCTTCCCTGGGTTGCAGCCTTTTCATGGTATGATGTTCAATTTCTTTCAGGAGTAATGAGGCATTTATCTGACGTCTGGTACTGCCTTGCGTCAGCCAGTGGATGGCCTGGGAAAAACACTGTTGTGCAACGGTGAAATAAACATCATTCTTGATGCTACTATTCAGTGCCTGCTTTTGATTATGCCTATGATGGATTAGCGTCACAACCAACTTTTGCAATGGTGAACCATCCTGATTGACAATATCTTGGGCATGTGATTTCTCGCAGTATTTATTGAGTAATGCAACAAAACTGTTAACCAGTTCTTTCAATATATCAGGTATCTCTTTTTGTGTTATAAATTCTCCAGGAATACCCAACAGTTCTAGATAACAGTAATAACATGCTTCATGAAAAGTTTTCTGAAATATCTCCTCAACCTTCAAACGGGCTGCAAGAGTGAAGTCAGGGTCAAACATATATTTTCCGATATACAAGCAGAGATCAGACAGCCCTTGCATAAGTACCATCGGTTCTTTTGCCAGTTCAGCTAATCTTAGTTTATACCCAAAATCAGCTGGGGAATCTCCCGGAAACAGACAACTGAGTCCGTTAAAATCCATTAATCTGCCATCCATTGCAATATTAGAAGGAGAAGTTGTCAATCTCAGGAAACGTGTTCGACAAAATGCCATTTGCCAGGCCTCACGACGTGCCAGTTCACATACCCCCTCAATGCAATAAATCCGGGGATCAGTTCGTGCTTCAGCATCAATTTCTTCCGGTGGTACAGGTAGATATCCTGGCAGCTTGTGGATCACAGATCTAACCCGACAGGCATCGTGAATTAACAGACTGGAATACTCCGGTTTTACTTGGAAGTAAGGTGCCCGTTCAAAATGCGCCGGGCGAACAACAGGCTCACGTACCAACAGGGCTCTTCGTGATTTCCTACCGGAGCGCTCAAATGCCTTTTCAGTATAGAGATCTGTAAGTAAAACCGCCCGAACCCGCACAGCACTATAAGGTAATATTTGAGCCAGTACTTCTCCCCACAAAGCCTCATATATTGCATGAACAGCGCCGAGTGCACCATTAGAATGACGTTCGTCAGTACCTTCGCCAACCAACGGATTACTTCCTATTCCTTTAACCTGGTAGTTACCATCAAACCCACAACGTGCACCACCTCCATTACGCTGAATACCACTGCCACCATAGCGCTCTGCATGGAACACTTTGGCAGAAGCTGTACTGCCAGGATCGATAATATAACTGCAGGCATTTTGCAGCTCGTCTGGATTTCTGACATCCTCTGCACACCAGATTAATGAGGACTTAATCTGCCTGGCAGTGAAAGGCACCAGGTTTTCATTCAGTTCAGAAAGTGAACACTGATGACTCATCTGGCAGTATTCTCCGTTTCAATTTTCATAAAAGAGTGTTCATAAAAGAGCAAGTAAGTGTCCTGACAGCTTCTTCCTTATTACAGTAAAACTCTATTAATTACACATAAATTAAAAAATTATTTATCAACGACTGTAAATCATATCTTCATCAGTAAAGTGTTGAACATAAAAACACACTTATAAATGGATCTTCTATCTGTTTTAAACAAAAAGGATATATTTTACAGGTACTACCGAAAAAGTGCCTGTAAAATAAATAAAAATATAATTAGCTACCGCCACCAGCAGAAGAACTGGCACTACCACTTCCCACGGTCGAGCCAATTGCTGTTGTCAAACCGGCAGATACGGCTCCAACTACAACCCCAAGTGGACCACCAGGTATTCCGGCGAGAGCTCCAACAATAGCTGCAGCACCTGCAGCATTAGCTGAAGTCGCTGGCGCACCTCCCGCCCCGGAAATATATCTTAACTGTGATTCTGTTATTTCTCGCATATAAACTCCATCATATTTAACTTCCGTTTTTCCAGCCTGACCAGACCAGAATCCTTCGAATCCCATGAATCAACTCAATAAAACCAAGAAATATTATAAAGCTTAGAAAAACGTCAACATAAGAATTCCCTTCGCCAACAATCCGAAGGGATGAAAGTGAAACCAATAAGATAGTAATAGGTAAACTGAATATAGCCGTCAATTGGGACAGTTTTTTATAACTCATTAATACCTACCAGTTGCTTTATTTTCATTATGAAAAGTTACCAAATCTTAGCACCTCAGTCAGGAGAGTCAGGTCATCAATAAAGAATATTCCAGTAGAGTGGCGCTCATGATCAAAGATAACAGCAAAGTTGATGACAGTGCTGACCGACTATCATTTACAGAAACCCTGTTTGTAGCAAATTCCATCTTACCTGACCTCACCCAGATAAAGACAAAAGAGAATGATTGTTATTTACTTTTCAAAAAAAGTGTCATATTGTCCATATAAAGTCAAGAGGTATTTTACGTTATGTCACTGATGCAATTGTTAGTCAGGATCTCATGGTTGTCGCTCATGTATAACCTGAGACTTGAACGCACACTAATAGCACTGACGGTCATACATCGGGAAATGTGAGGAGGCATAAGAATGAATTGTGATAATAATCACAGAAATGAAGAATTCATTGTTACCTTTAATAAAGGCAACAAGCAAGACAATTCAAGACGAAAACACGATAATTTTCCTATAGAGGTAGAATCCTCCGTAGAGCAGGAGACACACTGTATCACAAATAATAAGTCGGCTTCCGGTATAGTAACACATGACTATGATGCCGATTATATTTGTGGTTGTGGTGAAATTATGTGTCCTGGTTGCGGTCATGACCTATAACAAACATTTTTGCAAACTGATACCTGATCAGGTACAAGCCTGTTGATTATTATGCTGAATATTCCATGTTATAAATCCATCGCTATAAACATTAACAAGAAAAAACATATATTGTTTATCTGAATATTTATCGAGGGAAAACCAAAGGGGAAAGTATGTATCTTACGAAAAAGATTATAATAAGTATGATGTTAATATTAACATCCGCTGCATTTTCATCAGATCCACCTCCCCTTCAACAATCGTTAGAAAAAACAACCTATTTTTCTATAGGTATGAATGGGTTTATAGGCTATCAGAGCGAAGGGGAAAAATTATACACATACATTCTTACATTGGATAATCCCGAAGAGATATTTAAAAATATAATAAAAAATAGAAAGTCAAGTAAGGAGTCTAAAATTTATGCTGCTTGTGGGCTATATTATTTAAACGTAGAAAATATAGAGTCATTGTTTAATGAAAATGATAAACAAGAATATGTGTCTGTCTTAAGAGGGGATATTTTGACAAAAATAAAACTGAATGACATTCTGAATTCTGTGATAATAAATGGTTGCAACACCAAATTAATATCTGAACATAAATAATCAGGAGGTTTTAAAATGAGAGAAATATCAGATAACATGCTTGATTCTGTGAAAGGAGGGATGAATATTAATGGATTACCCGGTTCTACTAATGTAATAGATCTACGTGGAAAAGATATGGGAACATATATTGATGCCAATGGAGCATGCTGGGCTCCGGATACTCCATCCATCATCATGTATCCGGGCGAAGATGGACCTTCTTATAGTATAAGTAGTTCCACATCCAGTGCAAACAGCGGCAGTTAAATAAATACCCTCCGTGATCTTACCCACCAATAGTGGACACAGGACTAAGTGAGTAAACTCTCAACCAGAGGTGACTCATGACAAAACCAGTATCAATCAGCAAGAAGCCCCGTAAACAACATACGCCTGAATTTCGTAACGAAGCCCTGAAACTCGCTGAACGCATCGGTGTGGCCGCCGCAGCCCGTGAACTCAGCCTGTATGAATCTCAGCTTTATGCCTGGCGCAGTAAACAGCAGCAACAAATGAGTTCGTCAGAGCGCGAAAGCGAACTGGCCGCTGAAAATGTCCGCCTTAAACGACAACTGGCGGAGCAGGCTGAGGAACTGGCCATCCTCCAAAAGGCCGCGACATCCTTCGCGAAGCGCCTGAAATGAAGTATGTCTTCATCGAAAATCATCGGGCAGAGTTCAGCATCAAAGCGATGTGTCGTGTACTTCGGGTTGCCCGCAGCGGCTGGTATGTCTGGCTCAGGCGTCGTCACCAGATGAGCCTGCGCCAACAGTTTCGGCTCACCTGCGATGCCGCTGTCCATAAGGCATTCTTTGAGGCAAAGCAGCGATACGGTGCTCCCCGCCTTGCTGACGAAATGCCGGAGTTCAATATTAAAACCATTGCCGCCAGCCTGCGTCGTCAGAGGCTGCGGGCGAAAGCCAGCCGGAAGTTCAGCCCGGTCAGCTACCGTGCACATGGCCTGCCCGTATTGGAGAATCTGCTGGAGCAGGACTTCAGCGCCAGCGGCCCGAACCAGAAGTGGGCGGGTGACATCACGTACTTGCGTACCGATGAGGGCTGGTTGTATCTCGCAGTAGTCATCGACCTGTGGTCACGCGCCGTCATTGGCTGGTCGATGTCACTGCGAATGACAGCACAACTGGCCTGTGATGCACTGCAAATGGCGTTGTGGCGGAGAAGACGCCCGGAAAGCGTCATTGTTCATACGGACCGTGGTGGTCAATACTGTTCAGGGGATTATCAGGCGCTGCTGAAGCGACACAACCTGCGTGGCAGTATGAGTGCGAAAGGCTACTGTTATGACAATGCCTGTGTGGAAAGCTTCTTTCATTCGCTGAAGGTGGAATGCATCCACGGGGAACGCTTTAGCAGCCGGGAAATAATGCGGGCAACGGTGTTTAATTATATCGAGTGTGATTACAATCGCTGGCGTCGTCACAGTGCCTGTGGCGGTCTCAGCCCGGAACAATTTGAAAACCATAATCTCGCTTAGGGCCGTGTCCACATTACGTGGGTAGGATCATATTACCTGTATGAAACTCACATCCCACGGTACGGATCACGGTCACGCCTATCAACTCATGCTGGGCAGCGATGTTAAATTGCACACCATTCCGATGAGATACCCTGACTGACCTTGAACAAAAGGTTTACGCTACTTTGTATTATGTTGTTCACTGGTGAATACTCCCTTAGCAAGGTACCCATAACTCAGGGAGGTAAAAGTACAATCAGGGCTGGCAGCACTGCATGTGCTCTCCGGGGGTTTACCAGAACATTTTCTCATTTAACGCAACATTGTGAACAGCGAAGACGTGTCTGGCAAGAACGATACCAATGATAGTCATAATGAATTCCTCAAGAACTATTGATGACTTTAGCATCATCTCCACAGACATATTATAAAATATGATTTAGCATGCATCCGATTATTGATTAGCGCCCTACCGTGTTCTTTGGAAATTAACTTTTTATCATAGTCTTAATTACTCTTTTTAAGCCAACAGAGACAAAATAGCACCGCAACCATGTCACAGATGACACCTACGCAAGTACAGTATCATTTGCCAAGAAGGGCTAGGGAATGAAGCATAAGAGCTAACTGGTTTGACAATATACATACACATAGGCCCCACAGATAATACCCTGGAAGATACATCCATTGGAGATGGTATATTAGAAATACTGCAACTCCTAATAAAAATATTAATGTCAGAGTGATAACACTTCTGCCATTCATGTCATATTTTATTTCCCTTCCAACAATGAACTGTACAGATAAAACATCTGTTTCTTTGATGCCCAGATTGGGTGTATTAAGATAAATAATTTCATTTTTCCCTTAAAAAATGATACTGAATAGTTGAAATTAAAGTTGTGCTGCCAGAGTTGATAATAATTGTTCTGTCTGTTGCCATGAAAGACACTCATCAGTAACAGACTGACCATACTCTCGCGGAAGGCTGTCTGATTGTTTTCCACCTTGTAAAAAGCTTTCCAGCATAATCCCAGCTACATATCCCGGCATCTTTTTCCGATTATCAATGACTTCACGAGCAACAGAGATTTGCCGTTCAGCCACTTTACCACTATTACCATGGCTACAGTCAATTATCAGACGATGATTGATACCTTCATCATGCATTAATTTCACTGCCTTCGTTATATCCGACAAACCATAGTTCGGCTCTCTACCACCACGTAATATGAGATGTCCATGTGGATTGCCATCGGTTAATAGGGTAGATATACATTTTGTTAAAGATGTCATATATACAACATGTTGTTCACGGGCTGCAAGAATAGCATCAATAGCTAAGTTAATATTTCCATCAGTGCTGTTTTTAAATCCAACAGGACAATGTAAACCAGACGCAAGTTGACGATGCGTTTGTGATTCAGTAGTTCTGGCACCAACAGCCCCCCAACATATTAAATCAGCAATATAGGGAGTAAGGAAAGGATCGAGGAATTCTGTAGCGGTTGCGACACGCATTGTTGTGATTGAGGACAAACACTGGCGAGCATATCGTATCCCTTTCTCAACATTATAGCTTCCATTTAGATCAGGCTCGTGCATTATTCCTTTCCAGCCTTTACGAGTTCGAGGTTTCTCAAAATAAGTGCGCATTACAATGTACATTTGCGATAAGTACTTATTCTGTAATACGGACAATCGTTTCGCATATTCAACGGCAGCCTGAACGTCATGGATTGAGCATGGACCAACAATCACAAGCAAGCGAGGATCTTTTCCCAGCAAAATATTCGCTATAATCTCCCGTTGCAGAGAGATCCATGTTACGGTTTCTTCTGATACTGCGATTTCTTTATGAATCTCGCCCACAGCAGGTAAACTGCCAAGCAACTTCCCTCGGTAGATTGATTTACTGACTGACTGCATTGTATCTCCTGAAAGTTCTATTCTTAACCATCTGTTGCACATACTAATTGATAATGATAATCATTTAATACATATTTGACAATACAGGATGTTCCGTAACCATTTCTGCGATAACTCACGTTAAGCCTTTTCACCTTGAAATCACTTGTTTTCCGTAAGGTCCTACAGTTGAAGAAAATTGAATCTATAAATCTGTGATTTCTTGCGTGACAAACTCGCACGATACGCTTTTTGGATTACCTGAACTTTAATTCCCCGATGAGCACTCTCCTGCGAAAATATTGCATTTGCCAGAGCTCAGCGGCGGTCTCATAACCGTCTTGGTTTTGCCATTCAGCTTGCACTTGTCCGTGCTCTCGGTCGCACACTGCGTACAGAAAAGCTCCCCCCGAAGGCTGTTATCACAATAGTGGCGGAACAACTGGGTATTGACCTTGCCGTTTTAAAGCTTAATGTCACGAACGGTGCAAAAGTGGTTCTTCCGCAACCTGAGTGGAAGAAAATGGATGAAACTTTCTGGTGAACAAAGATCTAAGCTGTTTTAAGTTTTGGGCAACTCAATGCACTCTCTTAAGACACTTCTACAGTTACCTTGCGGATGGCGATGCAGTCG
>ENA-OWZY01000177-OWZY01000177.1-human-gut-metagenome-genome-assembly--contig:-NODE-177-length-26846-cov-639.529_pt1 | contig 26846 bp, 30 predicted proteins | sample MGYA00249266_ERZ652127 | MGnify/ENA primary metagenome ERZ652127 (study PRJEB26925, sample SAMN05827178) | human gut metagenome | biome: ENVO:2100002; feature: ENVO:00000062; material: ENVO:00002003...
CATATCCGTATGCTTTAGAGGGTTAAAACTTGAATTATTCTTCAGCGAGCTTTAGACCTTTTTTTGAAAACCTTTGTCTTGGTTTGGTCTTTTGTCCGCTGACTTTTTTTTTTAGAGAATCATTCCCCATCTGAGTTTGAGCCTTTTTTTTACGGCTTATCGAGGTACGGGAGAGTGGAATTAGAAAAGTTTTGAACGAAAAAAATGTTGGGGCAGGCGCAGACAACATCGTTATTTTTTTCAGGGCAAAGGCAGAATGCCGGAACTCTTTCATTTCCACAACACCCATATACCTTTGCCGTATAAAAAGAAAGGCTCTTAGATGGGGAAACACCGATAAATGAGGAAGCGGACAGCAGAAAAGGCCAATGAAAGACAATCGAAAACGAGGTATACCGATTATTACGTTAGGGATAGAAGAATAAAGCCCACAGGAACGAGGACTTGGAACGGATAGCCCGACAGCTTGCTGTAACGCCATAGTGAGAATTAAGCTGGAATAAATCGTAGAATAGTTTGCAACAACAAAAAATTACCATATATTTGCAAGTGTAACACGCTGATTATTAATATATTAAATATGATAATAAATATAAATGAATATGGGATTAAAAGAAAAAAATAAAGGACTTCAATCTTAGGGACAATGAAGGAATAGACAAGGATGACAATAACGGTAAAATATCTGAAGCGTTCAAGCCTATAGCAGAAACTATACTGTCCGGTCATTTTAAAGTTACAAAGAACAACAGTGATTCTTATGTAACAGTACACCCTACCTGTGTTGAGATGTATTACCATGAGGAAGGAGAAGGTGAAGATAAGATTAAGGACTATATTGTATATCATAGAGACAGTAATGATGGGAAAAACAAGAAGGATATATTTCCGCTCGGAGTTCTTCATAATCATGTATCCGGTATAGACCTGACATTTGAAAGAGAAGGGAATGACCATGAACCTATTCGTTTTTCCGCCTTAATAAGAGAATTTTGGGTTAATATGGAGAACAAGAAAGACAAGGAAGATAAGTATGAAATGAAAGGTATAGATGGTAGTAGTGAAAACAAGCCAGACAATAAGCCTACGCATTTATACGATGCTTTGTATTCTCAGTTCTCTGTGTTTGACGGATTCAGTGTGAAATGGGAAAACGGTCAAGAAAAGAAAGAAATTAGATGTATAGGAACAAGAATCAATGTTTCTGAGTATAGATTTAAAAATAACAAATGGGAAAAGACACCCAAAGTCGGTGATGATAAACTCAATACACTCAACAAGAAATACAAGCAGTGTATGAGAATGTGGAGATATTCAATTAATGAAGATAAGCTATGATACCAGACTATAAATGTAATGCAGTCTATTTCTCAGAATGGCTGAAAAAGGACTACCCTGACATATTCATTGGAGTGGCAAGGATATTGAACAAGCACAATATAGCTTATGATGCCATTCCAAATACTAAAGATATATGGTGCAGAGACTATATGCCACTGCAGCTTGATAAAGAGAGATATTTGTGCTATGAATACAAGCCTGACTATCTGATTAAGATAGCAAGCAACCGGAAATACATTACAGATTCACTGAATGTATGTCGGGATATGCAACTGAAGATAAAGGAAACTCCCCTTATTATGGATGGTGGTAATGTCGTCAAGGTTGGAAATAAGGCAATAATGACAGAAAAGGTATTTGTGGAGAATCCATCCATAGATGATGATACACTAAAGAAACAACTAGAGAAACAGATGGAGTGTGAGGTTGTCTTCATCCCTTGGGACAGGAATGAAAAGTATGGCCATTCTGATGGAATAATCAAACCTATTTCTGATAATGCCATACTGATGACCAATTATCATGACTTTGACAGGGATTACACCAATGAAATTGTCAAAAGGCTTTCCAGCAAATTTGAGATAGAGACACTTTCCTATAAAGTCAGAAAAACTGCTTCTGAAAGTTGGTCCTACATAAACTTCCTGACTGTTGGGAAAATGATAGTATTACCTACTTTAGGGAAAGAAGAGGATGATCAGGCATTGGAACAGATTAAAAGGTATTATCCGGATTCTATAATTGAACAGCTCAACATTTCGGAGCTTGTAAAGGATGGCGGTGGTCTCAACTGCGTAAGCTGGTGCAGGCTGGTATCTGATGATGAAAAAAGATTTCTGACATTGTTCAATCGTCTTGACAGTGAAAAAGAATTGACCAAGGAGAATATGTTCACAGATGAAGAAATTATATTCATGTGTAAACATAGCCTAAGGAGGTTTGCCGACAAATACCCTGGTATTGCCGAATATTATATGAAATGCTTGGATGATTAAAACAATAGGTGATGCAGTATACAACTATAAATGCATCTCCTTAATGGAATACAGCGGAAGTTAGAGAAGGGAAAATGAACTCTCTTATAGTAACATTTGTAGTAAATGTTGATGATTCATATACTTAATAAGATATCATAGGGAGAAATATTTATGGCAAAAACGCACATTAAAGCAAAGGCTGTCCCATATAGAATGAGGCAGCCTTAATTATATAGAAGAAAAAGTGTTTACAGACCAGATGGTAACATCTCGCAATACCTTTCAAACCATTGTTTTTTGGCCGGAGTATCTATTGGGGCATACTCACTGATTATACAGCCTGTAGTAAGATCATCTGCTAAGGCAAGTATAATATCTGCAAGTTCAATTGTGTCCTGAAATTCTTTATAACCAGGACAGAAAAGACGTTGATGTTTTATTTCCTCGTAGCCATATATAGCACCCATGATATTACCGGTTACTGAACCTGTGGAGTCACTGTCGCCATTATGATTGACTGAAGCAACAATAGCATCATGTATGCTGTCTATATGTCTGATGGTACAGAACAGGGAAATAGCCCAGGTTTCTTCTGCAGTCCAACCTTCACCAAGTTCTTCAATAGCCCGGTAATCTGGAGTAGAAGAATGAGCAAGACGGATGGCCTTTCTTGTCAGCTCGGCAAGATAGCATTTATCTTCTGCAAACTGGTTAACAAACACTTTATCCAGTGTATTTATGGTATCTTCTGCAATATCAGTAATTCTATCTTTAGCTTCTTCTAGAGAAAGTGGAACAAGTTTGAATAGAAATTCGGTCAGCATTCCAGCGGGCAAGAAACCGAGCGGATGGAGATGGGTTACCCTTGCTATGTGCGCTCCAGCTTCAAACATTTCCGGAATGCTATAAGGGCACTTCCCGTAGCGGGACATATCTCCAGCAAGCAATAAAGCCAGTGGAGCAACACGCATAATACCACCACAACCCTTACTGTTATTCTCAACTTTACGACAATGCATCAGATTGAAACAGGCCGTCAGACAGGTATTTCCAGGAGCACGTCTGTGTGCCAATACCGGAAGATCCCTTAACCAGGTATAATGAAATTCTTTATTATCGCCCCCACTCTTTTCTCCTGTCTGAGTATAATACCAGTCAATATATGCTTTGTCAACATAATTTTCAGGTCTGCCACCTATGCCTCTCATGTAACCACGGGTGATACCCATTAATATACCATTAGCAGTAAAGAGTGTCATCTGAGTATCATCACTGACCAAAGTCTTTCCGTTGCGGTCCAGTTCAAAGGTCTTGATACCGCTTAGTCCATATTTAGACAAGATGCTCTGCCTAGTCATAAACTCGACAGGATAGCCAAGGGCATCGCCGGCTGCCCCACCCATAAGAGAGCCGCGTATGCAGTCGTTGACTCTATTCAAGCCAGTCTCTTTTATTGAATGTACATAAGAAATAAATTGCTCAATGAAATCCAGTTGTTCCTGCGATAACGAAACATCATGACGGAACGAGGAAAACATTCGAGGAGACATAAAATTTAAGGTGTCAAGTACATCAAACAACCTCCTTTTATTCTGTTTCTTAGCAAGATAACATGCAGCGACAACACCAGTTCTAGTCACCCCATCCCTACAATGTAAATAGATAAAACCACCCTGTTGTTTCAGTTCATTGATACAGTTCAGCAACCTGTGCATACTATCAAGTGAGTCAGGAACAGAATTCTTCTCTATTGAAAACCGCAAGTAAGTAACATCATCAGGCAAAAATCTAGAGTAGGAACGCAATTCACCATCCTCAGTAAGATCTATAAAATGTCTTATACCGAAGTGAATCATGTGCTTTATCTTTTTTTCTGCACAATAATCTTTTCTGTCACCCGGATATTCGCCGGCAAAAAGAGCATTCTCTTCACCATCAATTTCGTAGGAACGTCTCAACGGCCAATTAATGAAATTTAGAAATTTATCGTTTATTTCTAAGAGGTCATCAGTCAACAATTCACGGCAATTGTCTTCAATCTCAGAAGAAAGACAGCTACTGCTGACTGTGAATGGTTGTTCAGTTGTAGCAATTGAAGCAGTCATACATCCTATCGTATCAGAATCACCGCCCATTGAGACAGCCAAACGAATAGCACTCTCAGCATCATGAGGTTCCTGAAGAAAAGCCATAATAGCAATAGGAACACTTCCCTGACAAGTAACATCAAAACCATAGTCTGGTCTTATTTCTCTCAGGTCAACATCAAGGTTATAACCAAAATGTTCTTCGACGAAACGTTTGATTTTTCCGGTAACATCGAATCTCTCAGTTCGCTTGATAAATATGCTTGCAGCAATTGCCTGTGCACCCTTGATACCTTCAGGATGATTATGGGTAACAGAAGCGGTAATACGAGCCAGTTCTAGAGCTTCCTCCATAGAGTTTGCATACAGACCCACAGGACTTACCCTCATGGCCGAGCCATTGCCAAAACTGCCGTAAGGTTGTGGGTTCTCAGATTTCAGCCATTTACGAAACATGCCACCATAACCGGCATCCGGATATTTTCGTCCGAGACACTGCATACACTTTACCAGTCCGGTTTCAGTATGATCCGGATCAGTCATCAACCATTGAGCAACAGCAAGAGTCATCACCGTATCATCAGTGAAACGGCTTCCTTGCGGAAGGAGTTCGAAGTCTTCCGTCTTTACATTTTTCCTTTCACGTGTAGAACCAATAATATCACCTACGATTCCCCCTAAAATTCTATTGTCATACATAAGTCTATCCTCCTAAAATTCTAATCTAAATCCTTTATGTTTCAACTCGGCATACTTCTCCGGATTGAACCGATACTTCACAGGCACCCTCGATGGAGTATTCTCCGGTCTTTTTTCTGCCTCTATAAGTAAGCCAAGCTTTAGCATCTTGTTATAGAAATTACGTCTGTCAAACTTAACCTCAAGTATTGCCTCATAAAGATTCTGCAATTCACTCATGGTAAACACGTCCGGAAGAAGATCAAACCCTATAGGTTTGAAACAGATGCGGACTTTCAAGGCAGAAATAGCCTTGCGAAGGATTCTGTCATGGTCAAAGGCAAGACTCGGTATTTCATCATAGGAAAACCATCTTGCATTAGAGGCATCATCACCGCCCTTAACATCACCCATCCTGACTAAAGCATAGTAGGCAATGGTAATCACCCTTTCTCTCGGATCACGGTCAACAGCTGTGAATGTATGGAACTGTTCAACAGGAATATCCTTTAGACCGGTTTCTTCTTCAAGCTCTCTTTTCGCACACTCATCTGCCGTTTCATCCATCCTCAGGAAGCCACCGGGTAGAGCCCAGGCGTCTTTATATGGTTCAAGCCCCCTTTGAATAAGTAACACCTTAATACTTATTCCGTCAAAACCGAAAATCGCACAATCAGTAGTAACTGACGGATGGGGATATTTATAGTGATATTTAAATTCTTCCATATTATATTGCGTTTAATTTACGCAAAAATAGAGTTTTTTTTTCAAAAACCAAATATTATGCGTAATATTTACGCAATTATTTTATATTGCTATTAGAAAGTCCGTATGCCTGTAAAGAGTTACTTTGATAAGTAAATTGAGAATTAAAGTCATGATGCAAAGACATGAAAATGAAATCGGAAGTAAGGCAGGCCAAAAAGAAGTGTAGATGATTAATCTATTGGATTTATAGACACGATAAGACCAGGCAAGAAATAATACTTAGCGATATTTTCGTACAAAATGTTGGAGGTACCAGAAAGAATAATGTTTATATGGGATAGAAGGGAAAAGAAAGCAAAGGACATAAAAAAGGTATGCAAGGAACAACCAAGCATACCCTAATCTGATTTGATTGTGTTACAGATTCAAAGCTATAATATCATTGATTTTCGTCACCAAAGAGTTTGAGCTGACGTTTGTTTTCCACTTCCTCGGCAGCTCTTCTTCTACGTTCATATATCAGATGCTCTTCATATTTTAGTACACTCATCATATCCCTGATTGTGTTCAGCCTATCTTCTTCGTTTGTGAAATATGGAATGTTTTCTTCATCACCTTTGTAGTACTGAGTGTACATATCGATATAGCACTTGAAACTCTCTTTCAGGGTAGAAGGAATCCTTAAAGTTGTCGTTACATAACCGGTCTTCAGCTTGGGGCCCGCACCTGCCCTTTTACCACCACGCTTGTCATTAATAATCTTCTCAATATCCCAGGCTGTAAGATTAGTTTTAGGGAGCGAGATTTCCTCACCTTTTGTTGTCATCGCATAATATATATCAGAAAGCCATCTCTTCCAGACCTTTGTAATCTGTCCAGTGAAATACAGGCGAAGAAACTCTTTGGTTAGATGGTTGTCAGGCAGTTTTCCAACAGGAGTTACACCGTTTTCTTCAATAAAGACATCCACATCAATATTATATTTTTCAACTAGTTCAAATTTATTTTCCATATAAGCTAATTTATGTGGTTTGGGACAAAAATAGTAAATTTTGATTATGTCACAAAATCAAAATTAAATAATTTGAACGTATTATGTTGTAAAATTTATTGTAAAAAAAAAGACTTGCCTATCCCATCAGGAATCAAGCAAGCCTACAGCATGAGCGCACAATGAATCAGTCTTTCAAAGAGTATGTCTTCACTATCTTCTTACCTACTTTTTCTGTAGAGAAGGAAAGTTTGTCTTCCTTAGACAACCAACCGATAGCAGCCCAGAACTCTGCATCTGAAAGTTTGGATTCCTTTTTAAGGTGTGAAAGTTCAACGCTCTTTTTACCATCGAGAATATGCCAGATAACGCCGGCATTCTGACCAATTAATACCTGTTCCATATTGAAATTGATTAAATAAATAATGAAAAGTAAAAAAATGAGGAAATGTCTATCACAACCTGGAAAGGATACGATAGACGTGCCGCAGATGCAGCTATAAACTTAAATTATAATGTGCTTTGATTTACTGTCAAGAATATAAGAGATGAAAAGGGAATAACAGTATTGGAGTGTTATAAGTGTCTTATAACGAGGCAAAGATACAGAAATTTTCTATCATCAAAGAAAAATTGAAAAGAAAAAGCGGTTAAGTTGCCTTAACCGCCCAGAGCCATGCACGTCTTCCGTAATAGGCTATTACCAGAACCTCCACCTGAGTTTCATAAAATTACGAAGAACATCTGACAAAAGCAAATAATTGATGGATAACTTAAAAATATAACCATTTAAATTATCATCATCAGGAGAAAATATTAGTTTTGTAATAACGAAGTAAATCAGCTATTTTTCTTCTTCCTCCCTGGTCTGATTTCTCTGCTAATGTATATACTTCTTTACAATATTTGGTTATACCTGAAGGGGGAACCAATATTATTATCCTTAATTCCGCAACACTATAATTTAACTTTATTTATAAGTTCCTGAGCAACAAAAAGTTGCCCAGGATTTTGCCATGTCAGAATTTTCACTTATCTTAGTGTTGCAAAAAGAAAACAAGCAAAACTCTAATATGACATGGCAAAAATACAAATTAAATCTGAGAAACTCACACCTTTTGGAGGAATTTTTTCAATCATGGAGAAATTTGACTCCATGCTTTCACCCGTTATCGACTCAACACTGGGTCAGAGATGCAGCAGTATCTTCGGATATCAGTTCAGCGAGATAGTCCGTTCGCTGATGAGCGTTTATTTCTGTGGCGGCTCATGCGTGGAAGATGTAACGTCACAACTGATGCGCCATCTCTCGTATCATCCTACCCTTCGTACATGCAGCTCTGATACCATCCTCAGAGCCATCAAGGAACTGACACAGGAAAACATCTCCTATACTTCCGACCAAGGCAAGACCTATGATTTCAATACTGCAGACAAACTCAACACATTGCTTATAAACGCTTTGGTTTCTACAGGCGAGTTGAAGGAAATTGAGGAATACGATGTTGACTTTGACCATCAGTTCCTTGAAACGGAGAAGTATGATGCAAAACCGACCTACAAAAAGTTCCTCGGCTACAGGCCTGGCGTATATGTTATCGGTGACAAGATAGTCTATATCGAGAACAGCGATGGTAACACGAATGTGCGTTTTCATCAGGCAGACACCCATAAGAGATTCTTCGCTCTTCTGGAATCCCAGAACATCCGTGTAAATCGCTTCAGGGCAGACTGCGGTTCCTGCTCGAAGGAAATCGTCAGTGAGATAGAGAAGCATTGCAAACATTTCTACATCCGTGCCAACCGATGCAGTTCGCTCTACAATGACATCTTTGCTCCGAGAGGATGGAAGACGGAGGAGATTAACGGCATCCAGTTCGAACTCAATTCCATTCTCGTTGAGAAATGGGAAGGCAAGTGCTATCGTCTTGTCATCCAGAGACAAAGACGCAACAGTGGCGACCTTGACCTGTGGGAAGGCGAATACACTTACCGTTGTATTCTGACCAACGATTACAAGTCATCGACAAGGGACATTGTTGAATTCTACAATCTGCGTGGCGGCAAGGAACGTATCTTTGACGACATGAACAACGGATTCGGTTGGAGCAGGCTCCCCAAGTCATTCATGGCGGAGAATACTGTCTTTCTTCTGCTTACTGCATTGATACACAATTTCTACAAGACCATCATGAGCAGGCTTGACACCAAGGCTTTTGGGCTCAAGAAAACGAGTCGCATAAAGGCTTTTGTCTTCAGATTCATCTCCGTACCTGCCAAGTGGATCATGACTGCAAGGCAATACGTGCTGAATATCTACACAGAGAACCGAGCTTATGCAAAACCCTTCAAAACAGAATTCGGATAAGAATCCTTTCTTTCCGGTTTGAATCTGCGTATTACCTCAAGTCGCATCGTGGGGTAAGGGGATGGTGGCTACATATTGATGTTGTGCTGTTGCTTTTTACTGAAAGCTGCTACTAACGACTCATAAATCTACCCTTAATCGTGTATTGGATGATAGTTGCGGATTTTAGGATAAAGGTACAGCAGTTTGAAACTGAAACTATACTCAGTAAACAGGAAATCATGGATATCGTAGAGCAGGCTACACAGTCTATGGATATGGGCCTTGTCTATTATGAACATTGTGGATGCAACATAACTGTTTTTACCTCAGATAAGATGAAAGCCGAACTTGCCAAGATGGTACCAGGCTACCAAGTTACAGACCCGAATACTGGAGAAACCGGAACTATCGTATCAGAAAAATATATTGTTTGCGGCAATTACTGTGTAAGGGTGGAGTTCCCTTCTGGTACAGATGTTTATGACTGTGATTTCTTTATTGAATAATATGCTGAACAAATCTTAGATAAAATGGAACAAGGAGAAATAATACTATATCAACCGGATGAAGCTATCAGGCTTGAAGTGCGCATGGAAAATGAAACAGTTTGGTTAACACAAGAACAGATAGCCAACTTATTCGGAACAAAAAGACCTGCCATTACCAAGCATCTTAATAACATCTACAACAGTGGTGAACTTGATGTAGATAGCACATGTTCCATTTTGGAACATATGGGTAATGATGGAAAACAAAAGTACACTACCAAGTATTACAATCTTGATGCGATTCTCTCTGTAGGATATCGCGTAAACAGTAGAAACGCAACGCTTTTCAGGAGATGGGCGAGTAGTGTGCTGAAAGAATATCTGTTAAAAGGATACTCAATAAACCAACGTCTTTCAGAGTTGGAGAAAACAGTTGCCTTACATTCGGAAAAGATTGACTTCTTTGTCCGTACCTCACTGCCACCGGTGGAAGGTATCTTCTATGACGGACAGATATTCGATGCCTACAAGTTTGCTTCAGACCTTATCAGATCTGCCAGAAAATCCCTTCTTCTGATAGACAACTATGTCGATGATTCCGTATTGCTTATGCTGAGCAAACGCAATCCGGGTGTGACGGCCACAGTCTATACACAGAAGATTACACCGCAGCTTCAGCTTGACCTTGACAAGTATAATGACCAGTACCCACCCATCAATATCAGAACCTACCGGAACAGTCATGACCGTTTCCTGATAGTTGACGATAAAGATGTTTACCATATAGGAGCTTCATTGAAGGATCTTGGCAAGAAATTGTTTGCTTTCTCGAAGTTGGAAATAGAACCCGGTCTTATAACTGATAAACTGTAAAATAATATTTTATGAAACCCACCGACACACCCCATACCCCAGATGGTAGCATCCCTACTCCAGGCAGCTACCCTCTCTACGAATACCCGGCATATACCTTCGACAAAAAGTATGAGAATGACGAGTTCCAGAAAAAAGTGATCACCCTTGACAGCGGTTATCACCTGGTTCTGGCTCCTCCGGGATGCGGCAAGACGGATATCCTTGCCGAAAGGGTGGTTCGTGCCCTCTCATGCGGTGTGTCGCTGGATGACATGCTCTGCCTGACCTTCACTAACAGGGCGGCCAGAGGTATGCGCTCCCGAATACTCGAAAGGCTTCAGTCTTCAGGAGAAATGAGCCTGTTTGTCGGAAACGTACACCGTTTCTGTTCGCACTACCTCTTTGACAACAATGTGGTGGCACGTGACACGACCGTCATTGACGAGCAGGAATCTTTGTCCATCATGGCTTCCATTTTCGGCTGGAAAGAAGGTTCCTATGCCGGCAGTGGCTACAATCGTGTTCTTACCAATGCCATCAAGTTGCAGCACCTTGGCTATATGATTGCCAGCGGATGCCCTAAGGAGTTCCTGATGCACACCGACCTGTTCCGCACGTTTGACTATAAGACGCTGTTCAAGCTGGTGTCCCTTGACTACACGATGGAGAACTTTGCCGGTCTATACAACGGTACTGTTTTTCCGAAAGTAGATACTTCCGGTCAGCCGTCAAAGTACTTGGATGACTGCCTCCAGCAGTTCAAGTTTGCAAGAAAATACCACCAGTACAAGGAAGAAAGGAACCTGGTTGATTTCGATGACCTGCTTATCCTTACCTATATCCACGCTTCACAGCATCAGGACAAGCTGAAGAAATATTCCTGGATTCAGATTGACGAGGTTCAGGACCTCTCCCCTTTCCAGTTCGGAATTATCGACCTGTTTACTGACCATTCTAAGGAAAACGTGACACTTTATCTCGGAGACGAGCAGCAGGCAATCTTCTCATTCATAGGCGCAAAGCTCGCAACGCTTGAATGGTTGCGTGAACGCTGTGGAGAGAACATGCACCGCCTTTATTTCAACTATCGTTCCCCGAAATATCTCTTGGATGTCTTCAATACATACGCCAACATGGAGATTGATGTTGACACTCATTTCCTGCCTAAGACGAACAATCTTACTGAAGCCGGACAGGATTCTCTCTGCATCATGTCCGCTCCCGAAAAGGACGCTGAAGTTAGGCTTGTGGCTGAAAGTGTTGGTAATTTCTGTACCTTGTATCCTGCTGAAAGGGTGGCTGTTCTTGTGCCCTGGAACAAGGATGCCGACCAGATTTCGCGTGAACTCTCAAACCGCAATATCCCCCACTTCAAGATTTCCGGAACAGACCTTTTCACTACCCGTCAGGCTCAGCTGCTTTTTGCCCATCTGCAGGTGGTGTACTTGGACTCCAACATGATGGCTTGGTCAAAGATCCTGACCGGGACAGGTATCTTCAATGATGACTCCGAGGCACGCCGCTTCGTGAAGCATCTCCGTGACAACTACCTGCTGCCGTCTGATTTTCTCAACTACACGCGCAGCTCATACATGCTGGAGCTGTACAGGTGTTGTCAAGGTGAATACGTTATCTTTGATACGGAAACCACAGGCTTGAATGTCTTTGAGGATGACATCGTGCAGATTGCGGCCATTAAGGTGAATGCCGGGAAGATTACCGACCGCTTCAACATCATCCTTCACACTGACAAGCCGATACCGGCTATGCTCGGAGGCATCGTTAACCCTCTTCTTCAGGAATATGAGCGTGCGGAAAAGGTTGACCGTAAAACCGGTCTGTGTGCGTTTATGGACTTCGTGGGTGACTGTACCCTTATCGGCCAGAACGTGGAGTATGACTGCAATATCCTTGACTACAATCTCCGTAGGGATTGCGGTGACTTCTCTTTCCCTACTGTTCATCCTCTGTATTTCGATACCCTCAGGGTGGCACGCATCATGGCTCCACGCTTGAAGTCCTACAAGCTCAAATCCCTGCTGGAGGTCTTCGGCCTTGAAGGGGAGAACTCCCATCTGGCTGATGATGACGTCATCGCTACCTTGTCAGTGCTTGACCACTTCCTGGGTATCTTTGCTGCCAACATGCAGCAGCACATCGACTGCCTTCAGTACAACTCTGCCGTGGCTGAGCTGTTCCGCAGAGCCTACGCCGACATCTATCACGATTCGCTCAGCCGTCTTTACCAGAGATCGTCTGAATCTCCTCTGATTGTTGACGAGCTGGAGCATCTGTATGGCACATTCATACAGAAGGAGTGGATAGCAGCAAACCCGAAGATGCAGTACATCTTCAGCTTCCTCCGTAACGATGTAATCTCCACGGAGAAGACTCCGAGCCTGAAGGAGCAGCTTTCAGCCCACCTTCTCGATATAACTACCTACCGAGAGGCTGACCTGTGTGACAGCTCATGTATAACAGAAAAGGTGTTCGTCTCTACAGTCCACAAGGCAAAAGGTCTGGAGTTTGAGAACGTGATCATCTTCGAGGCAACCGATGGTGTCTATCCGTTCTTTGACAAGAAGACTCCTGAGGAAATCAGAGAATCAGCAAGACTGTTCTATGTAGCCATGACCAGGGCAAAGAAACGCCTGCACATCACATACGCAGAATCCGTGTCCGGAATATCAAAATGGGGAAACCCCTACTCTATCGACAAGGAACCCACCCCATTCCTCCGCCACATAAAGAAATACTTCCGTTTCTGATTATGTTACACATTCAAAGCATGTACGTAGCTATTTTTCCTTTAAAGAATCTCATTATATGCTATAATTAGAGGATTATTATGTATTTTTGCTACATTATTTCTATTCACAATGAAACTTAATCGAATAAAAACTATATTGGTTGAGAAAGACTTGTCTCAACGGTGGTTGTCTTCTCAAATAGGTAAAAGTTTTAGCACCACTAATGCTTATTGCTGTAATAGACAGCAGCCCAATTTGGAAACACTTTATAAAATTGCTCAAATTCTTTCAGTTGATATGAAAGAACTAATAGTAGATACCATTGAAGATAAGAATGATGTTAGAAACAGTTATTAAAAATACAGATGATTTTATCGCTTCAGTTCCAAAGACTCAGCGAAAGAAATATGGTCAGTTTTTTACAAACATGACTACGGCTTCTTTTATGGCCTCTCTTTTCAACTTTAACCTATCAAATTCTGATATTTACTTATTGGATGCAGGTGCAGGTACAGGTATTTTATCAGCCGCTGTTATTGATAGATTGAAAGAATTAGGTTATAAAGGAAAAATTCACTTGACATGTTATGAAACTGATGAACATGTCCTGTCACTTTTATATAACAATCTTGATTTGCTCCATACAGAATATGGCGTAGAATATTGTGTAATCCAAGACAATTATATAACTTCTCAAAACTTTGAAGATAGTTCTGTATTTTCTACCCAAAATATAGTTTACGATTACATAATAGGTAATCCACCATATCTTAAGATACAGAAAGATGCAATAGAAGCTAAAGCTATGCCGAGTGTATGTTATGGAGCACCAAATTTATATTTCCTATTTTGGGCTATGGGCATTTTTAACTTAAGAGATGGTCAGGAATTGGTATATATTGTTCCTCGTTCCTGGACTTCTGGTGCCTATTTTAAGAAGTTTAGGGAATATATCTTCAAATATTGTGTTATCACTGATATTCACTTGTTTGATAGCCGGGATAAGGTTTTTGATGGTGAATCGGTTCTTCAGGAAACAGTAATTATAAAGGTCAAGAAAACTACAGTTAAGCCGGAGTTTATTAATATAACTTCTTCTTCAACTTCATTATTTTCTGATTTAAAGAGTTTTAAAGCATCTTATGATACTGTTGTATCACGTAATCAGTTCGTTTATTTGGTGACCAATGAGAATGATGCTGCTATCCTTTCTATGATTAATCGATTCGACAAAACTCTTTTGGACATTAATTTACGTATGCAAACAGGATTAATTGTAGATTTTAGGACAAGAGAAGTACTTCGTAATCAACTTGAAGAGGATTCATACCCTCTCCTATATTCGCAACATATTAAGAATGGCCGTGTTGTATGGCCGCTTGGTAAAGAAGGTGAGGTTATAAAAACAGACCGCAGGTCTTTTCTTCAGGAAAACAGTGATTTTCTCATGGTTAAGCGTTTTACCTCTAAAGAGGAAGAGAGAAGATTGCAATGTGGCATATATCTGAAACAAAGATTTCCTCAGTTTCAGTATATTAGCACACAGAATAAAATAAACTTCATAAAATGTGATTCTACCTGCATTGCCTATGGCTTATTTGTATTGCTTAATTCTAGCTTTTATGATAAATATTATCGTATATTAAATGGTTCAACACAGGTAAATTCTACAGAAATAAATCAAATGCCTGTTCCGGATAGAGCTTTAATAGAAAATATGGGTCGCGATTTGATTCATAAAGAATTATCTGTCGCAAATTGTAACGAAATTTTTACTAAATGGATAAATTAGAATCTGTAAAAGAACTATTAGGCAGAATCAATATGCCTTCTAAACAACAAAGTACACTCTGTTGTCTTACTCTTCTTGCTATGGCTAATCTTAGAAAGGAAACGTCTTGGCGTGAAGCTACAAATGAATGGATAAGAATTCATGATATAATTTCTTTTATTGCAGACAATTATGGTGTAATATATGCTGAAAATTCAAGAGAAACCTTCCGAAAGCAAGCTATGCATCCATTCAGGACGGCAGCTCTAATTGAGGACAATGGCAAAGCAACCAACAGTCCTAATTATCGCTATCGCATAACTACTGAATTTCTTAAGGTAATTTGTTCCATAACTGATAATTTTGACTTTGCACATGATAATAATGATACCCTAATGCAATTTATAGGTAAGCATCGTTCTCTGTCTGATATATATGCCTCGAAAAAGAAAATGCAGAAAATGCCTGTTAGAATTAACAATGAAGACTATACCTTTAGTCCTGGCAAGCACAACCAACTACAGAAGGCTATACTAGAGGAATTTGCTCCTCGTTTTGCTCCACATTCTGAATGTCTTTATGTGGGTGATACCATAAAGAAAGATATGATTAAGAACATTGAAAAGCTCTCTTCTCTAGGTTTTGAAATTACTCTTCATGATAAAATGCCAGATGTCGTTTTATATAGAGAAGATAAAAATTGGATATATTTTATAGAGTCTGTCACATCTGTAGGCCCGATGGATCCTAAAAGAATCCTAGAGATAGAGACTATGACAAAAAACATAACAGCTGGGCGTGTATATGTCACAGCTTTCCTGGATTTTGCTACATTCAAAAAATTCTCTGATCAATTAGCCTGGGAAACTGAGGTTTGGATTGCTGATATGCCGGAACACATGATTCATCTTAATGGTAATAAATTCCTTGGCCCACATTGATCATATGATTCACCATGCTGGTACAATAATCAACTATATATTACTTAATATGAAAGATAAAACACCATTTGTTATATTCTTTGGTGTTTTATCTTCTCTTTTTGGAACCTCAATATTTTATTGCATATTTTTCATTCTTCTTATTCTATCTGCTAATTTAACTAGTATACGAAAATATTTTGTTACTGTCACAAATTCAAATTCACCTTCTCAAACTCCAAATATCTCCCCCTGAACCTCTCATAAACCTGAGCATAATACTCCGGCAGATACTGTATCATCGCATCTACAAAGTCCTCCAGTGTAACAGCATTCAGTTTATAGGCATATTCAGGCTTCAGGTACTCCAAAACCGAACTGATTTCCTCTTCGGTTGACGGATGTTTCTTTGGTGAAAGAACCACAGAATACGAGTCCTTCAGCTCTTCGGCCATCCTGTACCGCTCTGTAAGCAAAAGGTTTCTGTAAATCTGTGTAAGTTTTACTTTACCTCCCATCAGCAGCTCCTCAAAGTCCACGCTGAACAGACCGGTATCAATAAGCATCTGTTTCTGCTCTTCACAACGGCTGGCCTCGTTCACTCCGAGCACATCCGTATATTTCGTCTCGATGGCGATGATATGCTTGCCGCCCCTGTTATCCACAAACTTGATATATGCATCCATAGCAGACTTGTCATTCGTATAGTTCTCTATGGGTGTCGGTATAAACTCCAGACCGATTTCCGTCACTTCAAATATAGGGAAGTTCCTGAAGACCGACCTCACGGCAAGCGTAACCATTGCCGGATCCTGCTTCAACAGCAACATCAGGGGATGGAAGAGGTTGAATGCCATCGGCTGGCTCGAAAGCAGGTTGTTGAACAGCCTGAATCCGTCTATCGTCTCATTTTCCATTTTGTTGGCCACTCTTTCCTTGGCATACTCGAAAGTCTCCTTCATCAGGAAGTTCTTACCGGACACCTCACCACCACTAATCATGTTCCCGTATTTACGCTTGGAGGCTCTTGTAGGCCCAACTCCTTCCTCTTCGCCTATCTCCACCCTGTACATGGACTGGAGCAGCCTTGCTTTCCTGGTGAAAGCGTTGTCGCTTCCACACTGGTTTCCATATATATTTATTTCCATATTCACCTTGCTTTATCAATTCTTATATTTACCCCTTAAATACTCCAGTTCTTGCTTCGCAAACTCTTTGCAATTCTCATCAGCCAGCAGACTCATGAAATATTGGACAGCCTCTTTTATCTTTTCCATTTCTATAAGAATATAACCATATCTTCTTTTGAGGAAGCTCAAATACATGATTTTTTCTTCATCATCCATATTATTGTTGGATTCTACTCTCTGCCTTTCGCTATTCACTACCCCTAATGTCCTAATGTCCTTTGAATTTGTCAAAGCATTGATAAACTCGATTTCATACTTAACTTCTTCACTGCCATGCAGAAAGACTAGATAATATATTGCCTTTGGATACATTTCAAACTCCATATAGACAAAGCCTAACATATAACATATCTCACCAAACACCTTATACTCATATCTGCCTATTTTTTCTGTTCCCAAATCTTTTTGAAGTATATTCAAAGCACATTCCAAATAGAAAAGAGCATCACCCCATATCTTATTCTGAAAGGCATGTGTACCATTTACAATCAGAAGATTAAGTTCTTTGTTGTCTCCCAATGTGAAATACTCCATATATTCACATGAATTATCTTTTTCTATGTTTTTCTCAGCCTTCTGCCTTAACAGTTTCAGCTCATCTTCGTCAAATTCAGGCTTGATACTGTAATCGAGTGACACTGTTTTTAGAAAATTTTCCTTGTTATTATCGGATAACATCGGTGGTGGTACCAATAAGGTCATTGTAACCTTATCTGATTTTCTCGCCATATTTACAATCACTGAACGGTTCTGATCAAGAAATGACTTATCTATAGATTCTGTCACTTTCTCTTTCCTGTCAAATGTCCTATAGCGCATCCTGTTATGTGATAGATATATCGATACATCATTATGATTGGACATCATATCACATAAATCAAGATTCCATATTTTATTTATATCATTTATCAGTTCATATTCATTGTTTTCATTATCTATCCATAGCATGAACGAAAGTTCATCAGCAATGATATCGTAAGTATTTTTTAGTATAGTTCCAAACAGGTTTCCTTTATTGTTAGATAAATCATTCTGTCCCTCTGGCTTTCGTATATCGTTCAGTTTTTTATATGCAGTTTCCAGTTTATTCTGTATTTCTTCTTTTGAATCATCTTCTACCATAAAAAATGATAGTTCCCAATAATACGAAGCCATCTTATACAGTCCTCTGTTATAATAACATTGACCTAATGTATTGCATACTTTAAAGAAATGTTTCCCTAAGTTATCATTATAATCACGCATTATCTGCTTCGACAGATATTTATACGTTAATGTAAGATATTCAATGGCATCTTTCCATCTACCGTTCTCATAATGCTCATTGCCTTTTTCTTCGTAGCTTCTTGCATTATTTATCAAGTTCAAGGATAATGCCTCATAAAAGTCCAGATTCTTATTCTTTTCTATCTTCTTTCTGGCTGTAGTTCTATCTTCATTTATTCTTTTCAGCAATCCATCCGGTTCATGAAGGTCAAAAACCAAGAGGCATCTGCTTATAGATTCTTCATTCCCATCTTCTTTATTATAAATGGATATGTTGCTCATTAAGGACATATTTTCCCCATTTTGCCCCCAAGGATGGAAATGCACCACAGTAATTCCTTTCTTCCTTTCATTGTTTGTGTAACCGATATACACTATAACACTTCTATTCAATCCATTTGACGAATATTTTCCGTTATCATCCTTAAATAGATAATCACTAAAGACATTGTAGCTTTCTATATTCTCTATTATATGATGCTCCTTACCACTAAAATCTTCTGTAATAGAATAGCATACATTTATACTATATTTTGACAGCTCTATCCCTGCACGTTCCAGAATATCAATTAATTTATAGTCTGGATTAGCCGTAAGTCTGACAGTGAAATTCCTTTCATTCTGTTTTGTTGAGTCTACCTCATATTCAAAAACATACCTTTCGTTCAATACAAGTGTGTCTAAATCAAATGGATTAAAATTATCCTTCATGTTATTGAATAACGCTTTTGCTTTCCCTATTAGATTCTTCATTTGTTATTTATTTGCAGTAAATCGTATTTATTATATACACAACATCTTATTTTTAATTCAGATAATCTATCGGATTTAGATAGAAAGACTTTTGCCACCCAAGAGGAGAAGTGTCTATTCTCCATGGATATGGTACAAGAGTTCCTATTCCATAATGTAGATGGGCTGGGGTTGTCTTCGCATTACCAGTATTCCCAACAGTACCTATTATCGTATTGGGTGAAACAAAAGCACCAATATGTGTCTTTATTTCATCGCAATGCGCAAAATAATGGATTCTCCATTTAGGGCCTAATACTAGTACGAATTTTCCCCCTTTACCATATTCTGCTACTCCTACAACTATTCCATACACTGAAGAGCGGATAGGCGTACCTCTCTTTGCGAAAATGTCAACTCCCTTATGTACGATAGATGTACCCCATCCCTCATACCAGAAAGTCTGATGATTATAACTGTGACTACCAGCTCCTTCAACCGGCATCTTAAGATTCTGGGGTATTAACATACCTATCAGAAATATTAGAAACAATACTAATAGTGTATTCTTAATTACTTTTTTTATTTTCCCTTTTCCCATTCTTTATTCTAAAACACTCCTAATATAAACATTACTATTACCGTCACCAGCACCACCAACACCACATAAAGTCCCACCGGCTTCGACTGTCTCTCAGCCTGTTTCAGTTGCTCCTCCAGCCTTGTCGCCAAAGCCTTGGCATCCGCAAGTTCCTTTGAGGACTTCGCATTCTGTGTAGTTATCTCTGTCAGTGACTTCTGCAGGGCAGCATTCGTCTGCTGCATCTTCGATATGTTCTCATTGAAACTCTTCGCCTATTCCTCATAGACCTTGACCTGTTTCTCGGTAGTCTCATGCTGCTTCTTCATCGCCTCTATCTGCTCCTTGTATAGCTTTTGGGCATTCTCGGCACTCTTGTTCAGCTCAGTTATCTTGTTCTGCAGCTCCTTGTTCTGTTTTTCCGAAAGTACCATCTGTTCCGCATGAAGCTTCCGGTTTGCCTCACTTTCTTTAGTAAGTGTCGCAATCTTCTCGTTCAGTTCTTTGTTCTGCTTTTCCGAAGCCGCGATACGTTCCTCAAACTGCTTCTTCACCTGTTCCACCAGCACGGCCTTACTTTTTTCCCTCTGGTCTATCACTCGGTTCACCAGGTCCTTGAAGTACACTCCGAGCAGCGAAGGCGTACCCAGATCCTTGTCGGCCACCTTTGCTATGAAAGGTTTCTCTCCCGGATGCCCCACTCCCGTCACAAACGGCGTGGATAGATTCACAACACTCTCGATAAGGTCTGGCATGTCGAACACTTCCTTGATACCGCTACCGCCTCCCCTGACGATGGCTATCACGTCATATCCCATCCGATCAAGCTGTCCCAGTTTGGCCCTGAGCTGCGAAATCTGCGCGAATGTCTCATTCTCCTCTACGAAGTCTATATGCGACCTGGCCGCTTCCAGACCCTTCTTGAAGTCTTGGTCTGTGATGGTTCCTCTTGCAAACAGTAGGCAAATGTTGGGTTTTTCTCCTCGGAAGAGCTTCGCTTCCAACACCCCATCCACATTCCTGTACCCCTTTGCCGACTTCTCAGCTTGGAGGCTCATAAGTCTCTGTTCATCTTCCGATATGACATTCTCCTCGATTACGTCATACCTCGTCACATTGAAGTGAAGGTCTATCGAACACCTGTTCCTCAGTTCTTTTGACACCACTCCGGAGACCTGTACCAATGTCCCGTCTTTCATCTTCTCCCTGAGGGCTGCCGGCACGACCAGCGTCATCTCATAGTTACTGTTCTGCGCCGCCAGACTGTCATAGAAATAGCCGTAGTAGTTGCCTGATTTAGGGTTTTGCCTGTACACACCCTCTAACGTCACTACCTTGGCCGGTGTCTTCAGCTGTTCTTTGAATATACATGCTACTTCTTGTGGCGTATATATTACCGGAGCTGGAGTCTTAACTATGTTGATTTTATCATCCATCGTTCGCTTTATATTCTTTTTCCCTTATGTGTTCATTATTCGTTTTCGAGCCTAAATTTAGTGATTATTAATGATATACATTTATACCCGATGAAAAACTCTCTTTTGATATTACTTCCTTTCTACTTTTAATGACAAATTGCTTGATACTTTGGTCTCTAATCCCTAATATACTTGCTCGGTATTTCCTTGTCGCTTAGATTATTTCTTTCCTCCTTCCCGTCTCATTTCTTTCCTCCACCATCCGACCCCGTCCGCATCAGTTGGCCATTCCGTTCTGCGGTGCAAAGGTATATCGGGCTGTTTCGCTTCATCAAGGTCAGGCCTGTCGGTTTGAGTGAAAATCTTCCCTGCCGGAGGCGAGGTATTTTCTCTCAAAACCTTGCTTCTGCTATGCCCTTCAAACCAGGCACCGAAACGAAACGACCGATGCGACCGGAAGACGCATAAAAAAATGTCGGAAATGATACGGCAGATGGTTGAAACTTCAACTCCCTCGCTCTCAGATCCGCATAAATTCATTAACTCATAAATTCATACGACTATGGCAACAATAGCAACAAAATTCGCATTGTGGGAAGTGCCCTCACTTGACACTCTTAAGGATGCAAAAGCCTACATCCTTCGTCAGAAAGTGAACAATAAGGAAAAACTCAGCCGTGAGGAAAAGAACTGGATTTCATACCAGGTGAACCATAACACCTACTTCAAGAGCGGAATCCCGGTGAGAGGCTGGAGATTTGATTTCTCTGACATCCTGAAGACATTTCTCGTCAATCAGTACGGCTGTTGGTACGAATACAAGTCAATCGACAAGACGGCACTGAGAAACTTCCTCCACGGCAGAATAAACAAGATAGTTCAAATCTAAAACCCATATACCATGAAACAGAGCATTGAGAAAATCCCGACATGGGCTTTCGGTTATATCTTCAACGGCGACATGACTGGACTGACAGATGAAGAAGTCAGGATGATTGATGAATCACTGACACATATCGGTGCAGAACTTGTCTGTACTCCTCCTGATGAAGAAGCGCAACCATATTTCACACGATACCCTCTTTTCGGTCTGCCCACCGAAGTAGTGGACTGTATAGTATTGATAAAAGGCTCCTGATTGGAGCCTTTGCTTGCAGATTTTCGGCCCCCTCAAAGGGGACTTTACCTTATTTTGATTTCGTCACAGAATCAGAATCCTTGATTGCCTTATTTATTTTACGTTCCAGCTTATTGTTGAACTCTGGAAATTCTCCTTTTTTTGCTATATATCTCAATATACAACAATATTCTATATACTCCGGGTCACCATCCCCGGTATCAAACCAATATACTTTTAAACCTTCTATTTCTTTATCTTTCATTACCTTTTTGTAGAACTGGTCTCTCGGTGTCTTTTCCTGCTTTCCATAAACCCTTCCTCTAAGTCCATGCTTCTTTCTGCTTACAGGTTTCCCGTCCTCTATGTGACCAGAACATCCGATATATAGTATATTGTCTTCATCTCCTTTTTTTTCTACAAACATATATACTCCACAAATGTTTTCCGGTATCTGTTTGCTTAATTCCCTCAGTTTTGAATCCAAAGTAAAATCAAGGCAGCCTTTGATTTCAATCTTGCCCAGTATGTCTTCGTAATCTTTATCTATTTTCATATTCTTCCTCTTTTGCTGTTTTGAATTTGTCACAGAATCAGAATCCGTCTTTCAACAGACTACAGGTTTATGTACATCACCGGGTTCTGTCTCCTTCCCCACAGTTTCCTTATGCTCTGATTGAGGTATGGCGGATCATCCAGCTGCTCGCCCTCAAACTCCCATCTTCCCTTCAGCTGCTCACACTCTGTCAGGTACCACCTGACTGGCTTGAATACTCCTACTATGTATCCGCAGCATACCGCAAACACCAGATCTGCTGAACTTGCTCTCTCTCCGTTCAACCTCCAGTATTTTCTGGTACATTCATACAGACTTTCCCTCTCTCCTCCCAGATAGGTTCTGCTGACATTTACGCATACAATCCTTTCCGTTCCCAAGTTTTCAAATTCTCCGTAATCCTTGAATGGCTCTTCCATGTTTCCTCCCGTTTTTTCTTGCAAATTTATCTTTTCTCACTGTGTCAGCAGCATATATCCTTCCTTTATCTCTTCTTGAACTCTGTTTTTCCCTGCTCGTAGGTCTCCTTACAGCAATCTTATATTTTACCTTGTTGTTATGTTCAGTGCGTTACAGCAAGCTGTCGGGCTATCCGTGCCAAGTCCTCGCCTTGCTGTGGGCTTTTTTCTTCTATCCCTAACGCATTTTTTTCTCCTTAACTTTATCTATTACTTATCCTTACTCTTGCACATTCCATAAAGGAATATACCACCTATTGCAATCAGTGCAATACTACCAAAACTGGATTCTCCCCTATGAGTATGATATTTGCCTGTTTTCCGGTTGTAGTGTCCACCATCACTATCCAATCTACCACCATGTGCAGCAACCTGACTCACACCTACTATTAAAAACATCAAAAGTGACAATATAATCTTTTTCATACCTGATAATTTTTAGTTCCTGCTGCGAAAGTACAAATATATTACCCGTCAATTTATTCTGTAAAATATTATATATAAGGAGAATACATCTGTACTCAATTTGCTTGCAATGTTGCAATCCTTAATTCTATCGATACTGTCACAAAGTTCTCTTTCTCCCACCACCCTTTTAAGGTATGTCCGGTTGCCTTTGTTCTCTGGTGACTATTGCATGGTCACCTCCGGACAGAAGCAGCGGACATCCGTTCCGCGGCATGGTCAAAGACTCCGTTTCCGACCATGCACTCCACTCATTGCTTACCCCATGCCACACCCGGCCGGCATCTTGGGGCACAACGGCTTTGCTGATGTGCTCCGTATGCTGGCAGGGTGTGGACTACAAAAGGTAAGGCGAAGCCTTGTGTCTGTTATTGCGTTCACGCAGCTCTCTTTCTCCCACCGCCCCATCAAGGTACCGGCTGTATTCTTGCCTCCCATCCGGCTCTTGTCAGTCTGCTCACAGGTTTACAGACAGGCAAGAGCCGGGCAAGAAAGGCACACATATCCCAATCCGCATCATGCTCCGATACGGAGCTAAGGCTATGCCTTAACAACCTTTATCTCCCACCTGATATACGAATTGACATAATATGAGTGCCCGGTACAGCCGCATTGCCTACCCGAAGCGAAGCACCGTAAACGGATCTTCGCCATGCAACAGACAGCTTGTGTCTGTTCCGGTGTACATGCTGCACACCTTTTTCATTGTCCATTCCTTTCCCTGGTCTTTCTCCGGTCATCCTGCTTCCCATTTCTGTGTCCTTCACCCCATCAGAGAGCCTTTCTTTTTGTACGGCAAAGGTATATGGGTATGGTGGAAATGAAAGAGTTCCGGCTTCCAGCCTTTGCCCTGAAAAAAATAACGATGTTGTCTGCGCCTGCCCCAACATTTTTTTCGTTCAAAACTTTTCTAATTCCACTCTCCCGTACCTCGATAAGCCGTAAAAAAAAGGCTCAAACTCAGATGGGGAATGATTCTCTAAAAAAAAAGTCAGCGGATTCAAAAGACAAGGGAAAGGAAACTTTCTGAAAAAAAAGGTCTAAATCTAGCTGAAGAATAATTCGATGTTTAACTCATTAAAATTCAAGCGATATGGCAGTAGTTCAGTTCATCATTTCAATCATTGTTTTTATCTGTTCGGCAGCGATGGTGCTGGCTTCCCTCTTTGTGCATCCCAATACGAATATAGTAGCCATTGCCCTATTGTCACTCATATTCCTTGGGTGCATCTATTTAGTAAAAATCAGTTACAAAGAACTTAAATCAGAATAATTATGAAAGGAACAGAACACTTCAAGCAGACCATAAAGGCATTTTTGGACAACAAGGCAGCAAACGATGAATTGTTTGCACAGAGTTATAACAAGCCACACAAGAACCTCGATGCTTGCGTTACCTATGTGCTTAATTGGGTACAAGGAACCGGATGTTGTGGTTTTTCAGACGAGGAAATTTATGGCAGATGTATTCACTACTTCGATGAAGACCATATCGACATAGGTAAGGAAATTCAATGTAATGTTGTAGTTAATCATCATGTTGAACTGACAGATGAAGAAAAGGCTGAAGCCCGACAGAAAGCCATCCGTCAGTATCAGGAAGAGGAAATTCAGAAGATGAAGAACCGCAACAAAAAGGCTAAGCCTACATCAACCCAGACAAACGCAGCACCAACCTTATTCGATTTTTGATATGAGACCAACCAATAACATACAAAGGGAGATAGTTTCACTTTCAAAGAAAATGAAACCAATCACAGAGAGACAAGAGCAGTATGCTTACAGACATTGTTTTGAACCTTTCGCCAAGAGAACGGCGAAAGGTATCTATACATGTTGCGATTGTGCCCATACATGGCAGGACACACTTTCCTATATTCCAGTTAATGTGACTTGCCCACATTGCGGAAGAAAGCTCAAAGTACGTTCAGACAGGACGAAGGTATATAACCTTAAAAGTTATTACACCGTAATAACCGCAGTCAAGGACTACCAGGTATTAAGGCACTTTGTTGTCTTTGCCGATTTCAGAATAGGAAGACCGGCACAATATTCAATAAGGGAAGTTGTTCAGAGATGGCTGACACCCAAAGGAAAGACAAATACTTTGGCACTCAAGAGAAATATGTGTTCCTTCTATTATGATAGTTGGAACTTCTGTAGTGATATGGAGTTGCGCAGCTGTTCGGATAACTTTGTATATGATATTAATGCAGTATCCACCTATCCAAGAATAAAGGTTACTGAAACCATAAAAAGAAACGGATATCAAGGAAAAACTTACGACCTTTCCCACTATACTGTTTTCAAGGCTATACTTTCCGATAATAGGAAAGAGACCCTTCTCAAATGTGGACAGATTTCCCTTTTCAAACATTTTGCCGACAAGGATAGCATTTCGGATGATATTTGGAAAGCCATCAGAGTTGCCATCCGTCACAAGTATGATATTACAGATGTAGGTTTATGGTGTGACTATATCAGATTGCTTCTTCATTTCGGCAAGGACACCTCAAACCCTCATTACGTTTGTCCTTCAAATCTGCATCAGGAACATGACAGGCTAAGCCGTAAGAAACATGAAGAAGCTGCAAGGGAGCAGATAAGGGAGAAGAAAAGAAGAGCCATTCAGCATGAGAAACTATATAGGGAAGCGAAGGCAAAATTCTTTGGTCTTATTATCAGCGAAGGCAATATTCAGATAAGAGTTCTTGAAAGTGTTCATGAGTTTATCGAAGAAGGAGAGTTTATGAAACATTGCGTATTCTCAAACGAGTACTTCAAGAATGAAAAATCCCTTATCCTATCTGCTATGGTTGACGGAGTAAAAACAGAAACTATCGAGATTTGTCTTGATACAATGAAAGTGGTACAATGCAGAGGACATCATAATATGAACTCAGAATATCACGATGACATACTAAGAGTGATGAACAAGAACATTCCTCTAATCGCTAAACGGATGTGCAGTTGAGCCTAACTTAGTTAGGCTTAATCTATTATACTTTTTAAGTAATTATGTAACACTATAACATAATTACTTACTTACGTAATTACATAATTACATAAGTAATTGTGTATATATTGAATTAATCTTTCCTCCACCCACCCTATTGCTAAGGAATAAGCTTATAATCTGCATATTCAT
>ENA-OWZY01000282-OWZY01000282.1-human-gut-metagenome-genome-assembly--contig:-NODE-282-length-14083-cov-56.0719_pt1 | contig 14083 bp, 12 predicted proteins | sample MGYA00249266_ERZ652127 | MGnify/ENA primary metagenome ERZ652127 (study PRJEB26925, sample SAMN05827178) | human gut metagenome | biome: ENVO:2100002; feature: ENVO:00000062; material: ENVO:00002003...
GCCATCGTCGGCCTCCAATCTCATGTCATTCGTCCCTCATCGGACTGTCTAATACATTGTAGCCAATCCAGGGTGTATGATTTGTCGCGGAATGTCGAGCGGAGCAATGAGGCTGGTTTGGAGAAAGAGGGATCGGTCATGGAGGAGTGCGAAGTTAGAGGTGTCACTGATATGACGGATTCTCAAGAAGTGAAGAATGTCTCAGAACAGCAGGACGCTCTTGAACTGAATCCGCTGTATCCGGAATATCAGGCGGAACATCATAGTGAATATGTCGATGCTCTCAAAAGTGCCATAGGAAGTGATAAGAAGGGCAAGCTAAGAAATATAGCGATATCTGGAACGTATGGTTCGGGAAAGAGCAGCATCCTCGAGAAAGTGGTCGAAGACTTTGAAGGGGTAAAACCGTGTAGCACAAAGAACATTTCGCTTGCTCCGCTGGCATCCTGTTGCGGTAATGCTGAACGGCGATCTGATAATAATAAAGATAGGCATGGCTCTAAGAACCCTACAGATGATTTTTCGACAGACACTCCGACGAATCGGATTCAGCGGGAGATTGTGAAGCAACTGTTGTACGGTGTCGATCCGAAAGATGTCCCGCTCTCTAGATTTCATCGGATTCATGAGAAGGGCAAATGGGAGAAGATAGGGTTTTCCTTGCTGACGAGTGTATTCCTGACGATGTTGTTGGGGACGTTTTTCGGTGATGATTTAGGTAAATTCGGGCAATCATTGTTGTCTTCTTTGCCGTTTATCGATAAATGGGCGATAAGTCCATCAGAGAAGTTTTTGCTAGGCTATGTAGTCTTGCTAGTGCTTCTTTTCGCGGCATCATGGATGACTTGTTCTTATCTTCTAAAAAGCAATTTGAAAATCGGACAAGTTAACGTGAGTGGTGCCTCGTTGAAATTGGATCAGGGAGTTGACTCATACTTTGACCAGTATCTTGACGAAATTGTATACCTATTCGAAAAATCAAAGATCGAAACCGTGATTTTCGAAGATCTCGACCGATTTGAAAGCCCTGAAATCTTCGATTCATTACGTGAATTAAATCAGATTCTGAATGACGATCCAGTTATTACTGGGGAAAGATCTCGTCGAGATGGAAGAACTATCCGTTTTATTTATGCAATAAGTGACGCTGTGTTTGATAATCAATGTATCAAGGCCTCGGAAGAAACGTTAAGTGAAGAAAGGCGAATAGGAGCTTTCTCTCGTGCGAAATTCTTCGATCTTATTATTTCAGTAGTTCCGTTTGTCAGTTCAAATAATTCTCATCAAACGGCACGAAACGCTCTAGGCGATGAAATCACTCGAATAGACAAAGTCGGAGATCTACTTGAAGACGTCGCCGGTTTTATTCCAGACCAGCGTACTTGGATAACGATCCGCAACGATTTCATCATGTACAGCAGAAGACTGCATGTTAACCTGGATGAGAAGAAAGATGAGGAGAATGCTCTTGGACTATCCGCCGCGCATCTTCTCGCATTTTTGATTTACAAAAACTGTTATCTTGCAGATGCGGAAAAGATGCGAGAAGGCAACAGCAAGATCGATAAAATATATTCGACTGCACGGAGCATTTCTACAGATAGCATTTATAGGCTATCCCAACGGCGCAAAGGCGCGCAAAAAGATTTGGAAATGGCTTTAGACTCTATGGAGGCGGATAGAATTGCCTCCCAGTTGGTGCAGCGGACGAAAGCGTGGATTGCGGAACTTTGCGGCGTGGAACCCGAAAACCTCAATATCAGAATCGATGGGTATAACGAAGCGGAATTAGAGGAAGCGTACACATGGGAGAGGATTGCAGCAGAGCAAGAGGGTTCTGAGATAAAGATCTCTGGCTTTCCCAGAGAAGGATACTATGAAAGAACTCCGATTGAGATAACTCCTACAAGACGAGTTCTCGAGAAATATCTTGACACCACAATTGATATTAGCCAACTAACATCGGATATTGTAAATTCGAAGATCCGTAAAATTGAAAAGCGCATTGAAAATCTGAGAACAGGTGATTGGAAATATCTTCTGAATGATGAAGCTTGCAAGATAGACTTCGAGGGTTCCGACATGCCCGGCGATTCAGTCCGCCAAACATTGTCCCAATACATCCAAGATAGTCTACAAGAACAAGGCACGTTGCTGTCACGTTTGATTGCTGGAGGTTGGATCGCTCAAGATTACAAGCTGTATTCCACGATATATTCAGATGAAGGCATGTCGAGGAATGCCCTAAATTTTGTAATACACAATATTGACGAAAATAAATCTGATTTCTCTTTCCATCTCAACGATGCGGATGTGCAGAATGTGCTAAAACGTGTGCGACATCGGGATAGTTCTCTCTTCGGGCAGGCGTGGATGCTGAATATCAGCATTCTCAACTATCTGATGAGGTCAAAAGCGAATGAAGATAAAAAGACGCTACATATGGTTATTTCGTATCTATCCAACTTGAAGGGTGTGGCAAAGGATTTCTTGCTTGCGTTTCTCAGCGATGAGGAAAACAAAACAGCTGAAGTTCTTGAACTGCTTGCGGCGGACACATGCTCGGAGATACTGGAGTTCTTGGCAGACGATGTTGCTACGTTAGCTGACACTACAACTTTGTGTGATTTCCTAGACGTTGTACTGCGTAATTTGAATAAAAATGTTCAATACGAAGTTTCCGATGCCTTCAATAATTTCATTCAACAACATTGGGAATTCATTCCCGTATTCAGCGATGATTCTTTAGATGAAGAAGTGGCAAAGCAACTCGACAAGGTGCTGCTTGACTCGCGCTATTCTGCCCCGGAGTTGTCTTGCTTAAGTGAACCATTGCGCAGACTCCTCGTTGAACATGATGGGTATGACTTCACTAGAAGCAATCTTCTTTGTGCGATTAACGATTTGCAAGGCACGTTTGCAAAGCATGAAATGCTCGCTCTGAACCAGATCAGAAGCATTTCCACCCCCGTCTACCAATACGTCATTAAGAATGTCGACAAGTATCTTGACTTCCTGAAGGAATCTGAATATGCGCTCGACTTCGTTGATGGGACTGTTGCCTCGGATGTCGATTCAGATATTGTTGCAGTGTTGGGCGACTCCGTCCACTCGATATTTGACACTCGCAAATCAGAAGATAAATGGGTGGAGCTTGAGCAAGTTGTTAGCGGAATAATCAAGAAGCATTCACATACTGCTCGAATTCTTCATTTTGAGTCGGACGAATTAAAGAACAGACTTTCTTCGGGAATTGACGATGAAACACGGAAACGAATCAGCGTTTCTTATGTCAATGAGTTACTGCGGAATGATGCGATTTGGTTTACTCCGATGAATCTGCAGACCGTGTTGGAGTCTGTTGGGGATGCCGAGGAGTCGGATGCGTGCGGTGAGTGGCTAAAGCTGCATTCTTCCTTTGAATCAACTAAGGAAGAACCAGAATTTGACAGGGGAAATCTTGCGGTCAAACTGTTGAACCTGCCTCTTGATGTTTACAATGCGAAGAAAAAGGAATCGCTGGTTCGTTCGTTGCAGCTCGAATCACCACTTTCGGATGAGCAGGTTTCTGATATTAAAGTGGGTGATTCCAAAGTATTCGATCTTAAACGTGAGCCCGATGCCTATGCGCGATTGTTGGATGATAAATCGATTATTGGAGACACTGAAACCGCCTTTGGAATGATTCCTGATATTTGTTGGGAAGCACGTCGAACGTGGATGCTGCGATCTGCAAAATTTATTACTTACTTATCGCCGAATCTTCTTGGACCGAATGAGGCATGTAGAATCATCGCTGATAAAGATACTCGTCTTAAACCTGTGCTGCAGAAGATAGCCAAGGATATGTCTGTTTATATTCAAGATGCGGACTTCGATTATCTTTTGGAAGCGGCAAAGGCGTGGATGAATTATTCCGGCAATGCTGTAGACGAGGATGGCGTCGAATTGTTCGACGAGCTGGCCACCAAGGATGAACGACTGCATGGAGTAAAGGAATTGTCGGAATCCGGACTCAAATCGAATCTATGCGTAAGAATGATTAATCGAGCGCTTGACGAACAAGGTATTGACGATGCCAATATTGGCGTGGTTCGAGATATCATCCAGCATCTCGATGTGCCCTATAGACAGTTATTCAATGATAAAAGTCGTACCTTGAATACTGATGATGAAAACTTTGTCTCGCTGATTACAAAACTGAATCAATACGCTAAACAAAGTGGTATTACTTCAGAAGACATATGGAGAAATCCTCAGGAAAAAGATGGATTTACCAAATATACCGTGGCCTTTTCTTCTGTAGAAAAACTTAATGAAAAGATTGATTTACTGCAAAAGCAATCAGCAATTAATAATTGAGCCTCGTTCGTCTTTGCATGCGTTGTTTTGTTATGGAGGTGCTGCGGACGTTTTCTTGGAGATGATCACGCAGCCATTCCCTGGCTTTGACGGTATTTGTACAGGACTCATCCAACCGAGCGACCGTTTGATGCGCCCGTGGTCGTGCCAGCGGATGCAGTCGTCGATCAGGACGAGCACCCCGTCGCGGGTATGCTCCTCCCAATGCCCGGGATAGACGGGCTCCGTCTTCATTCGACCGAAGAACCCCTCCGCGGCGGCGTCGTCCGGGGAACGGCCCTTGGCGCCCGTCGACCGCGCCGGGCCGTAATGGTCCATGAGCGCCAGCCATCCGGGCCGCCGGCAGTGGCATCCGCGGTCGGAATGCACCAGGGGCCTCGCCCCCTCCGGCAGCGTCTCCGCGGCCCTGACGAGCATCCTGTCGGCGAGGTCGCCGGGAGCCGGCCCTCGTATGAGCCGTACCCGCGTCGTTCGGGAACATGCGCCGTCAGACCGTCCTCGGCCATGATCCTGCGGTACCCGTACCTTCCCTTGGAAGAGGCGAACGCCTCCGCCACCTCCCGCATCACCGCGTTCCCCCAGTTCCGGCTCCTCGACCCTGCGTCGCGGGGCCTCGGCGTCGCCGGCGTCCCGATCCCGTCGCATCGCTGGCTTGTCGGCCTGGCCGGCGTCCCTGTTTTCGGGCCGCAACGCGGCCATACCGCCCTCTCGATACGCCCTGACCCGGTTGCGGACCGTGCCGACGCCCGCGCCGAGCCGTTCGGCGGCCCGCTTCCGCGCATGCCGCCCGGCACCGGTTCGATCGTCTTGGTCCTCGTCTCCAGTGGGATGATGGGTCTGTCCATATGGCCGGCATACTGGGAATCCTTTGCCGGCCAGCGTTCCAGGCACTGCCTGGTCGGATGGCCCAGGTGCTCGACCACCTGGGCCGTGGTCATCGGCGTGGCGGAGCACAGGTCCACCGCGCGCTGTCGTTCCTCGGGACCGGACATATGATAATCCTTTCGTTCGGTCTCCAAGAAAAAGTCCGCACCCTGTTCTCCTGCATGGAAAACTCGTTCTGCAAGGCAATGTCAAAGCTGTAGGCAAGCTGCGCTTTCTTTCCCCGTTCTGCTTTCTCCACCTCGTTCCATAAGGTTTCGCGGTCAGAGAAAGAGGGTTGGGCATGAGATGGCAGCAGGATTTCGGAACAGATTACGCCGCCCTTTTGGCGTAGTCGCTGTCCTCGCCGTAATGCTCACTGTGCAGCTTTTCGCCGGAGCGATAGGCGGCAGCAGCCACAGCAGACTGTCCGGCGCTGCGCTTAATCCGGGTCACATGAAAATGATACAGTGCGATAGTCAATCACCCCCAAACTCATTTTTGTTGTGCTCGTTGATGTCCTCCATGAGCAGACCCTTGACTTCCGTCAAGGCGAATGCTTTTCCGCAAAGGCGTAAAACTCGGTTTCGGTCAAAACCTTTGTCAGCGATGCAACGCTTTCAATAGTTGCGCCACGGGTGATAAGATGATGTGCCCGTTTGCGCCAATCTCCCTTTTCGTAGTATGCGGCACGGTTTTCAAGTTGCTGCTTTTTGTGTTGGAGCTGCAAGAGCTTGCGTTCTTTTTCCGCTTTCTCCGCTTCCAGCTCGGGGATAGTTTTCTGTTTTGCCATAATGCATGACCTCCTTGATTTTGATGTGGGGATATAAAAAGACCGCCTATTTTTTGTAGACGGTCTATGTAACAATAGAGGATAGTTTTTTTATTGCGGCATTCCACCGTTTTTAATGATGGAGTTTGCTACTCCCTCTGCTGCGGCTGTCACAAACGCAGAGGAAATGGTCTTAATTGTTTCGATAACAGGGGGGAGTCCTTTTTGCACAATTACATCTTTAACCTTTTTCCATTGGGAGTTATCTCGGATTTTATCAAGAAAATCATTGCCCTCCCATGTTAAAGAACCTACGCCGAAGCTCCGTAAACTGTTATCCGCATACCGGGCACCGTAATCAGAAATCAGCCCAGCCTCATTTAATATTTTGCAATGATAGGCGACAGTTTCCATGTCGTAGCCACTAATGTTCAAATTAGAAATCGCTGTTGAAGAGTATTCTTCTTCAATTTTCAAAAGAATGAGACGAACAAGCTCCATGTCTCGCTTCATGGATGCTCCTTTCATGGATGCTCCTTTCAATCATACTTGCTATCTGCGAATGGTTTGTTAAATCGTTCGTAGATAGCAAGTCCGCAGGGATAGCCGCTTAGCGACGCAAGGGTTGCAGCCCCTTGTACGGAACGGAGTGGCGCAAAACAACCCGAATATTCGTGTGTTTGGGCTGCCTGCCTCGCAGAGCGCACATACATGGCTTGCCCCTGTATAGAAGTGCGCCCTTTGTTCCAAAGGGATTTATAACACCGCCTAATCCTCAAGATACAAGCCTTCATCAATACGACAAATTGCCTTTCGGATATTTGAAGCAATGATTGATGATGCCTTTTCGTATTCTGTACTATATATACCCAGCAAACTGAAAATGCAGGATTTCTTACAGCGTCTGACAAATGCATTATTGAATGCTGCCTTTGTGTTTTGAGAGAGGACTGGTAGCATATATCCTTTCGAAAGCAAGCTTCATATATCTGAACATAGAAATTTCCATGACAGAGGAGAGGCCATGAAGTCGATACAAGTAGCGAATGCTTTCATTCTTCGCCATGGCTCTGATATCGACATTACGAATCTTGTGCTGAACAAGCTCGTTTATTTCGCACAAGTCGAGTCTCTGCGCGAAACCGGAAAGCCGTTGTTCGAAGACAAGATCGAGGCTTGGTCCTACGGCCCAGTCGAGAAGGACGTTTATTACACTTTCCGAAAGTATGGGCGCAACAGGATTTCAAAGTCCGAGGGCGAAGCCGCAAAAGACGAACAGACTTTATCCATTATCGACAGGACAGCAAAGAAATACGGTTTTCTGACGGCATTCGATCTTGTGGGATTTTCCCACCGAAAGAACTCCGCTTGGAAGAACGTCTACAAGGAGGGGGAAAGCGTCGAAATCACCAACGATGACATTCTCGCTTCCGAAGATGGCTTGACTCTTCCTCAAAACACTCTTGCATCCAGCTTGGATGAAGTAAATGCAAAGTGGCAGAACACCTTCGGGATTCTGCGCAATGCCTGAGCAATACACTAACGAGTGGTGGCATATCCAAGCGCCGCCACTCGTCTTTCAGTCCGATGACCTCGCTGAGGCAATGGCACAGGCAATCGTTCAGGTACACAGGAAACAACTTGCCGACATCGGCGGATTTACCGTGGAAAGAACCAGCGACATCGGTTCCGTAAGCAGCGTTGTTGATTCAACTTTTCTGCTGGTATTCGGGCAATCGCTGAAAGAACGATTCGATGATCTGTTTCGGCAGGTGGCTGATCTCACCTTTCACCTAGCCAAAAATCACTATTTCGCTGATGGCAACAAGCGCACTGCAATGGCCATATCTTTGGCCATCCTGAAAATGGAAAGAATTGATTTGGATATTGATGATGATCCAGAGCCAGAACGAAATACTCTATATAAACTCATTTCCAGGCTGGTGACGGAAGAAATCACGGAAGAACAATTTGCCGCAAGCCTGAGGAGAAGTGGACGTTTAATCGATGAATAATGACGGGCTGCCGCCTGTCCGCTACGGCGCAAAGTCGACCGGCCCATGCGAGTGCTCGGTTACCGCACGCCCGCCGAGCCATTCACCGACGAACCGCCAGACCTACAAGCCTGACGAAGGCGTTGCGCTTACAAATGAACAACGGGTGGCATCCATACAGCATGATGAACGAGTAAGGTTGACGGGGAGGGGGGACCACATGAACCAAGCATGCGTACACAACGACACCATCGACGCGGGCAACCATCATGGCCGACCGCAATACCGGCCGTTCCTGCAATTTCTGACAACGCAAGAACGCAACGTCATTTGGCTGCTGCTGGCCATCGCTTTTCTTCCGGTGGACGGCACCACGCTCGGCCTGTACGCGCCGTTCTGGTCGCCAATCAGTCCGGCGCTGTTCGCCGTGTACTGCCTATGCAATTGGCGTCAACTGCGCATCGCAGCCAACCGATACCTGCCAATGTTCCTCCTGCCGGTGGCCTGCATAATCCTGTCCATCCCGGGATGGCTGAAATTCGGCATCCATCTCAACGCCGCGTTCATGAGCATCACCGGATTATTGGGCGTGCTCGCCACTTTGGGAGCGATTGCCATTGCGTTCGGCATCAAACGCATTCCGTGGCGTACTCCATTGCGGATTCTCATCGCTTCCTACTGGTTCTCCTTCGGCATGGGCGTGGTGCAATGGCTATCCATTCATCTGCATATCAAGCCGTTGACCGACTATTTCGCGCACCTCATGTACCGGCAGTACATCAATGAAAGCTCGGTGTGGGGCGGTGGTCGCCCGCAGTTCCTGTTCGCGGAGCCCAGCTATATCGGCATGCATCTGTTCGGCGTATTGCTGCCGCTTATGTGGCTTATGCGTGGGCGCGACCGTATCTATTGCCAAGCGGTTGCGCAACCTCATCGTTGTGTATGCGATTGGCTCTGTGATGATGCAGGCCGGCACCCGGATCGTTCTTCGTGCGAATCTACCAGAGTCTTGACCCGATATGCGGGCTGCTCGCCCATCCGTGGACGGTGCTTACCGGATATGGCGCCGGTAACATCATCAACGCGGTATGGGCCGGTGCGAAGCATGCGGAACGATTGTTGAATGGCCTGGGCATGAATGGAAGTGCTGCGGTGGGATTCGCGGCTGGCATGAATGCGGACACCGTATGGACGATGTGTGCGTATACCAGCGTCGTCGCCGAATACGGATTGATCGGCCTGGTTCTGCTGGTCATCGCTTCCATAGTTTCCATGACGCGTGTCTTCGATACTGCAGCTGCCGAGCCTGGTGTTTGGAGCAAGACTGTTATCTGCTGGCTTGTCCTGATCGTGTACCTGTATATCCAGTGCGAGAACTACGCGTTCGCCGCGCTGCCATTGTTTATCTTCGCGGCAAGCAAGCTGCGCGAGTAACCGTATTTGACGGGGTGCGGATGTCTTCTTCTCGATAACGTACAGTTAGAGAAGCCGCTATCGCAAATATTCTTTAACCTGTCCACAAGGCGGCTGACATTAGCAATCATTTGGGCAGGTAATGCGACTGTTCAGTTTTTGAGCCTTGCCGCTCTGGAGCTGCCATAAGCGAAATGAGACGTGCTTCGTTGCTGAGGGTGCAGTGGTCACGGCCTGTTCGGACCGCAGCTCCTCGATACTTATATGCAAGACGGCAGTCGATGGCCGTCTATGCTGGGTGAAGTGATCTGAAGTGATTTACAAGCTGCGGATTTGCGAGCCGAACGGCCATAGCGCTAATTTGGCCATCTTGAACGATTGAATGCCGAACGGAATGCCAATAATGGTAATGCAGTTGAGTAGCCCGGCGAACACATAGCCTATTGCCATCCACAAACCAGCCGCACGAACCAGATGATGTTCAGCAACACGGATCCCACACCTCCGCCATACTTCACGGTCTTATCGAACGGGGTCAGCGTGAGTCCCGCCATCTTGAACGCCTGAATGCCCAGCGGAATGCCCACAATGGTGACGTACAGCACCAGGCCGATAATCGCCCAACTGGCGGCGAGCAGCAGCCCGCCCAAAATCAGCCACAAAATATTGCCAAGAAGTCGCATACGCACATGATACTGACGTGCCGTGCCGCTACCGACAAGTGGCAACGGATAACAGCGAAAGATACAAAAAGCAGCAAAGCCATGTGGGAAGGATGTATTTCGCCTCGCCATAAGCAAAAATGGTGAGGTAGATTCATCGAACCTTAATCGAACCAAGTTTTAATACGGTTACATTGCTTGGCGATGCAACCGAATATATTGGCCGCAACTTTTACTTTGCTTTCCGAGGTGTTGCTGGCAGCAACGTATTGAATGGATTTTTGCAGGCACTTAATTGATGCGGCTGCAAAAGCGATCGGTATTTTCTGGTTGAATTCTTTGAGTGCGGAGCGGCAGAAAACAAAAAAATCTTTGATAAATGCCATGTAAAACTGCCCGACATCTGTTTGATCGAAAGCCCGCTACAAATCTGCCATAATAACGCAGATGGACCGGTTGAAATGGGAAAAAGCGCAGAGTGTGGGGCGTTCGCCTTGGAAACGGACGCCCCACACTTCCTGTGTGGGAATTTATAGCATTCCGATCAGCCCATGGTCGTGGCCGTCGCGCGCGAAGGCTGGAATCGTGTCTATTCCGGCGTCGACAGTGATTTTCTGCCCACCTTCATACACTTTGCCGGTGCGTAGATCCGTCCATGTGATGCTAGCGTTTCCGGGAAGCGTCACCTTACGCGACCTAGCTCCGGCCTCAACTACGGGGGCCACTAGGATATCAGGGCCGAACATGTATTCATCGGCGATATCAGACACCGACTTGTCTTGAGGGAACTCGTAGAAGAGTCCGCGAACCAAAGGCTGGCCATCGATATGTGCTGATTCGAACAGTTCTCGAGTGTAAGGGCGCATTTTCTCGCGAATGGCAATGAACTTTCGGAAGATTTGCTCCATCTCGGGGCCATAGCTCCAAGGCTCATTGTCGGCACCACTTGGCGAACGGTGGTCTCCGGCCGAATTAGTGATGGTCTCCTTGCCGGTTGCCGTATGCAGACTACGATCGCCATGGTTGCGCATGACCGGCAGGAAGCATGAGAACGCACACCAGCGGGCCAACAACTCCTTGAAATCGTCCGAATCAATTATCCCATCATGGAAACCGCCCATATCGGTGGTGAACCAAGGGATACCGGCCATGCCCATGTGGATGGCGCAGGTAATCTGGGCACGGAGGTCGGCGAAGGTCGAACCAACGTCTCCAGACCAAACAAGAGAACCATAGCGTTGCGAACCAGCCCAAGCGCAACGGGTGAGGTTGACGATGCCACCATCCCTTCCTATGGTTTGTTGCCCCTCGTAGAAGCCTTTGTTATAGTCTCTTGGGTAGATGTTTGCCACCTGCTGGTTTGGACCGGCGTAATATCGATAGTTGTCGAAATCGTACGTGCCGTATTCAGGTTCCGCTTCATCGAGCCAGAATGCATCAACCCCAAGCTCGGCATAATTTGTTCGGCACTTCTCCCAAACATATTCGCGAGCTTTTGGATTGGTGGCGTCATAGAACTGGCTGGGACCTTCGAACATCATGCCGACGTCTTCACCCTTATCTGCGCGCACGAGAAGGTTCTTTGACTTCATCTCAACATAATTCTCTGAGGCGAGCGCGACCTGGGGCCACACAGATACCATGAGTTTCACTCCCATGCTGTGCAGCTCGTCCGCCATAGCTTTGGGATCTGGCCAGAATTCATTCTCAAAACGGAAGTCACCCATATGCGGCCAGTGGAAGAAATCTACAACGATGAGATCCAATGGAATATTACGCTGTTTAAACCCATGGGCAACGTCTAGGAGCTGACGTTGATTCCAATATCTAAGCTTGCACTGCCAGAATCCCAGTCCCCATTCAGGCATGTGAGGAGCGTGCCCTGTGGCGTCGGCGTAATGCTTCATTATCGAAGAAGGTGTATCGCCTGTGGTAATCCAGTAGTCAATCTGCTTGGCTGATTCAGCTCGCCATTCCGTACGGTTCTTGCCGAACGTAACGTTTCCAAGTGCCGGATTATTCCACAGAAAGCCATATCCGGCGCTGGAAACCACGAAAGGAATAGATGCCTGTGAATTGCGGTGCGCGAGTTCGAGAGTACAACCTTTCAGATTGAGGATGTTCTGTTGGTACTCGCCCATACCATATAGTTTCTCATTTTCCGGTGTGGTAAAGGAAGCGACGATGGAATAGTCGCCTCCGGTGATCGGTTTGAACCATCGCGCTCGAAGATTTAGTGATCCGCCAGATGGTATTTCCTGAATGAGTGGTGTGCCGTCTGCCTTATAGAAGCTCAGTAAACAGCGTGGCTCTTCATATCCTGATCCGGAGTACAGGCCGCAGGATGCTTTCGCTTGAACTACAATATCGCCATTGCGTAATTCGGCGGTTCTATTGGGCTTGTCAATGGTGATACCATAGTTGTGGCTGCCTGAGGCCTGATTGTTTTGTGGTAGCAAAGCTCCTTCTTGTTCTTGTATCTCATGCATTTTCGAGGCGCGGACGCGGACTGAATTCTTTCCCCATGGTTCGATGCGAAGGTATTCGCCGTCACCAGTCCACAACAGTGCATCTCCATCGATAGCAAAAGTTAGTTCACTCATAGCTGGTCCTTGTTAATTATGTATTTAAGGGTTGGATTAGTCTTTCACTGCTCCGGCTGTTACGCCGGCGGCAACGTATTTCTGCGCGAAAATCAGCAACAGTGCTGTTGGTACTGAGGCCAATACTGCGGTGGCCATCATTGGCCCCCATTCTTGGTTTTGCGAACCGATAAAGTCATATAGACCCATGGTGATTGGTCTCATCTTGCCGCCACCGGAATCGAGGGTCGAAGCAAACATGAAATCCGACCATGCCCAGAGGAAAGCGAATAGCGAAGTCGTGACAATGGTATTACGGGAGAGTGGAATCACGATTTTGGTAAAAACGCCCCACTGTGATGCTCCGTCGATTTGCGCTGCCTCCACCAGCGAGCGTGGCATACCAGACATAAATCCCGTCATCAGAATCACCGCGAACGGTACCGACAAAGTGGAGTCGGCAACGATAAGTCCCGGAATACTGTCGAGAAGGCCGATGTCATTGTAGATCTGGTAGAAGCCTAGAGACATAACGACCGCGGGAATCATCTGAGCAACAATCAACAGGAAGTTCATGGATTTTGAGCCTTTGAACTCCAAGAAAACAATGGCGTATGACGAAGGTAATGCAATTGCTAGAGTCAGGATCACGCATCCTATGGCAACCAGCAATGACGTTCCTAGGTAGGGGAGCTGTGAGCTTAACGCAGAAGCATAGTTTTCGAGCGTGAAATCTTTCGGGAACAGATCACCCGAACGGATGGAACGACGTTGCGTGAATGATATGTTGATCATCCAGTATACGGGGAAGAGCATAATCAGCGTCAAAATGATGCCTATAAGTGTTTTCCACCATGATGAACGATGTTTCATTTTAGTTACCTCTTCTCTTCATTCCGCTGGGCCCACAGGTAAATCAGAGCGAAAATCAGTGCTACGACAATGAGAATCGTGCCCACAACGGATGCTTCCGAATACCGGATAGTTGCTGATGTGCCCTTTCCGAAAGCCATCTCATAAGCCCAAGTTGCCAAGGTCCTCGAAGATCCAGTGCCCTTGGTCATAATCCAGATGATGTCTACTGTTCGTAACGTGTAGACGAAACCTAGCAAGAGCGTGATCATCGATACCGGCTTGAGCAACGGGAAAGTAATCTTCTAGAAGCGCTGCCAAGCATTGCAGCCATCCAACGCGGCGGCTTCATACAAGTCGCCATTGATGTTTTGCAAGCCCGAATACAGAATTACGAGATTGAAAGGAATACCAAGCCAAATATTGGCAATGATAACCGCCCACAAGGAATGATCGGCTTGCAGCCACCAAACCGGGTCCAAACCAAATAGTTTGAGGAAATTATTAATAACACCGCTATCGGCGTCCATCATCCATTGCCAGATCGTACCGGAAATCATTGGCGGAAGTAGCCATGGTACAAGG
>ENA-OWZY01000285-OWZY01000285.1-human-gut-metagenome-genome-assembly--contig:-NODE-285-length-13820-cov-6.27933_pt1 | contig 13820 bp, 8 predicted proteins | sample MGYA00249266_ERZ652127 | MGnify/ENA primary metagenome ERZ652127 (study PRJEB26925, sample SAMN05827178) | human gut metagenome | biome: ENVO:2100002; feature: ENVO:00000062; material: ENVO:00002003...
GAGATGTGTATAAGAGACAGCTTCATATCTTCTGTTATTAAGTTTTTTATTGATCGTTATAACGGGATGGCTGTCCGGAGTCATTACGGATGCATCTCTTCTATCTTTCCGTGCATCATCAGGTAGACAATCGGAATGATGAAACCGTTCAGGAAAGTGGAAGTCAGCAATCCGCCCAGAATAACTTTTGCCATGGGACTTTGTATTTCATTGCCGGGCAGGTCGCCGCTGAGTGCCAACGGAATCAATGCAAGCGCACTGGACAGTGCCGTCATCAGGATAGGATTCAAACGGTCCAGCGAACCGCGTATCACGCTGTCGTACACACCGTATCCCTCTTCCTGCTGCAAGTGGTTGTAATGACTGATGAGCAGCATACCGTTTCGGGTGGCGATACCGAAGAGCGAGATAAAGCCGATGATAGCCGGAATACTGACTTCGCCCGTTGTGACGAGCAAGGCGAATACACCGCCAATCAGTGCCAAAGGCAGGTTGATAAGGATAATCGCACTTTCCTTTACGCTACGGAACTCATGGTACAGCAGCAGGAATATCACTACGATAGACATGAATGAAGTCAAAGCCAGTGTGCGGCTTGCAGCCTGTTCGCTTTCAAACTGGCCGCCGTATTCGATGTGATAGCCTTCCGGCAGTTTTACCGAGGCGTCCACACGCTCTTGTATGTCGTTTACCACGCTGCGCAGGTCGCGGTCGGCAACGTTGGCGGAGATTACGATTTTCCGTTTCACGTTCTCGCGGCTGATAGTGTTAGGTCCCATTGCCGAGCGTACTTCCGCTACATAGTTCAGCGGTATCTTTTGTCCGTTGCCGGTATCGAGCATCAGGTTACGTATCTTTTCCATCTCATCCCGCAAATCACCCTTTACGCGTACGGTGAGGTCGAAACTTTTTCCTTTTTCATATACCTGGGATACGGTTTCGCCGGCAAGGCATACGTTGACAAACTCCGAAAACTCCGGCAAGGAGATGCCGTATTTGGCAAGCACTTCCCGTTTGGGAGCGATGATAAGCTGCGGACGTTCAATCTGTTGCTCCACGTTCAGGTCGGCAATGCCGGGAATGTCCTGAATGGTATTCTTTATCTCATTGCCCAAAGCGAACATGCGGTTCAAATCGTCGCCGAACAGCTTAATGGCTATATTGGCTTTCGTACCCGACAGCATGGCATCGATACGGTGGCTGATAGGCTGGCCGATTTCCACATTGGCGCCTACAATTGTACCCAGCTTTTCACGTACATCGGCCACCAGCTCGCTGCGCGAACGGTCTTGCAGCTCGAATGGAGCTTCGATTTCCGATACGTTCACGCCTAAGGCATGTTCATCCAGTTCGGCACGTCCCGTCTTGCGGGCTACGGTTTGTATTTCGGGGATGGAAAGCAGTAGTTCTTCGGCACGATGTCCCATCTTGTCGCTCTCTTCCAGTGAAATGCCCGGCAGGGATGATATGTTGATTGTGAACGAACCTTCGTTGAACGGCGGCAGGAACGAGCGTCCCAATGTGAAGAAGCAGGCAAGCGCCACTGTAAACAGACCGATGGTTCCGCCCAATACGCTCTTCTTATGACCCAGCACAAAAGCAAGCGCTGCACCGTACCACTCTTTCATCTTGCGTGCTACGGGCGAATCGCCGGTGGAACGCTTTTCGTCTTTTATCTTTTCTTTGCCCAGCAGGTAGGAGCACAATACAGGTGTCACCGTCAGTGCCACAACCGTAGAAGCTGCCAATGCCACGATGAAGGCAATGCCCAAAGGTACAAGCATACGGCCTTCCATGCCGCTCAGGAAAAACAGAGGAACGAAGCTTACCACGATAATGAGCGTGGAGTTCAGGATAGGCATACGCACTTCTTTGGAAGCGTTGAATACGACTTCCAGTATCGGCAGGCGTTCCGCTTCCGGCTTCATCCGGTTCTCCCGCAAACGTTTGTACACGTTCTCCACATCGACAATGGCATCGTCCACCAGCGAACCGATGGCGATTGCCATACCGCCGAGGCTCATTGTGTTGATGGTGAATCCCATATAGTGCAACGCCAGCAGCGAAGCTATCAGCGATAAAGGAAGCGTCACCAGCGAGATTACGGTAGTCCGTACGTTGGCAAGGAATAGGAACAGTACGATAACAACGAATATACCGCCTTCAAACAGTGATTTCTGTACGTTGCCGATGGAACTTTCTATAAAGCGGCTTTGCCTGAAAATATCGGTGCTGACTTTTACATCGGGCGGCAGGTTCTTCTGTAAGTCCTTGAGGGATGTTTCCAGTTTGTCGGTCAGTTCAAGCGTGCTTGTGGCGGGTTGCTTGGTCACAGTCAGCAGTACGGCGGGCTTGCCGCGTTCGGAAGCCGTACCCAGCTTCGGCAGTTTGGCTCCGATACGTACATCGGCAATGTCTTCCAGCAAAATGGGGGAAGCGGAATACGGAGCATTGGACGTTGCTGGCTGGACACTGCCGTCCTGCAATTTGACAACAGCCTTTGCCAGTTGCTCCACCCGGTCGGTGGAGATGACACCGCGCACGATGTATTCGTTTCCGTATTCATAAAGCACTCCGCCGTTGGCGTTCAGATTCATTTCACGCGTAACGTTCATCACTTCGGTAAGGGTTACGCCGTAGTGCCGCATCCGTTCCGGGTCGAGTTGAATCTGATACTCTTTGATGTCGCCGCCCAGTACGGCAACTTGCGCCACACCGCCGGTAGAAAGAAGGCGTGGACGGATAGTCCAGTCGGCTATGGTGCGCAGGTCAAGCATTGAAGTCGAGTCGGCGGTAAGTCCTACAATCAGCATCTCGCCTAAGATAGACGATTGCGGGCCAAGCGTAGGCTTGCCTACATTGGAGGGAAGGGACTCGCTGACAACCGCCAGTTTCTCGCTTACAATCTGGCGTGCCAGATAGACATCCGTTTCCCAGTCGAACTCAACCCATACAACGGAAAACCCGTTGGTGGAAGAAGAACGTACCCGGCGTACTCCCGTAGCACCGTTTACAGCCGTTTCAACAGGAAAAGTAACCAACTGTTCCACTTCCTCGGCTGCCATACCGTTGGCTTCGGTCATGATAACCACGGTTGGCGCATTCAGGTCGGGAAACACATCCACTTCCGTGTGCATTGCGGTATACGTACCGCCTATCAACAGCAGTACCGATGCCACCAGCACCAGTATGCGGTTCTGAAGAGAGAAATGTATTATCTTGTTTAACATGACTGTACTGTTTAGTGTTCGTGGCTATGTGCCGGAATTGCATTGGTAGCGCCTGCAAGTTTCACCTGATAAGCGCCTTGAGTCACCACTTTGTTGCCTGCCTTGATTCCGGAAAGGATTTGTACCCGTTCGCCGTTATCGGCTCCAAGAGTGACCAGTTGTTTCTTGTATCCTTCCTCATCCACTTGCAGGTATACGAAGAAGCTGCCTTGTTCCTCGGTCAGAGCCGTATGAGGGAGTGAAATAACGTTCTCCATAGGCGAGGAGAGCAGGAATATCTCGACAAATGAGCCGGGAATGATATCTCCTTTGTTGTCGAATTCAAAAGTGACGGGCACATAATAACCGTTATCGTCCGATGCCTTTCCGTAAGAGAGCAGGCGGCCGTTCAGGCCTTTCAGTGTATATACCTTATTATTGTAGGGAGTACAGAAGTTGGCGGAACCGATGGTGCGGAGATACGGATAATATTTTTCCGAAACATCGGCGCGCAGGAACAGTCTGCGGTTTTGAGTGATGCTTACGAGCGGCTGTCCCACGGTTACATAATCGCCTTCCTTTACCAACAGGTTTTTCACGTATCCGCTGATGGGAGAGGTTACCGCCTGCCCTTGGGCCGAATGGTTCTTGGCAACGGCTTCATAGCTGATACGGGCATTCTCATACGTCTGTCGGGCTTGAGCAAAGTCTTTCTCCGAAATGATTTTATTGGGGAGAAGTTCTTTCATCCGTTCATACTCTTTTCGGGCTGTTTCGTAAGCGATGCGCGCTCTTTGTACGGGGTCGCCGTCCGCCATATTCTTGGACGAAAGTACCACGAGGGGAGTACCTTTGCCGACACTCATGCCCTCTATGACTTTTCCGTGAAAAGAAACGACACCTGCCACGGTAGCTACGGCAACGCTTTCGTCGCCTTGTGCGGCCATAACCTGCCCGCTGGTTTTAATCACCTGATTGAAAACGCCCGGTTCGACGGTGTTTACAGCTACTCCGGCAGCCTGCGCTTTGGCCGGGGGCAATATGATTTCGTCGCTATGTGCGGCAACGGCTTCCTCACCGTGGTGGTGTCCGTCGTCATGGTGGTGGCCGGGGCCTTCGTTTTTATGGTCGTGCCCTTCGTGGTCATGTCCCGCATGGGCGTGTTCTTCCGTTTCGTGATTGTGTCCTTCACCGGACTTGCTGTTGCAGGAGCCTAACAGGAATAATCCTATGACTCCCATGAATAGAATTTTCTTCATGATAATTGTTTTTGTCCTTACTTGTTTGGAAATGCAAAATTAGGGAATGGTCGGTGCAACCGGGTTGCATACATTCCTATGCCGGCAGGATAACCGTTTCCGGCAACTATCGGTCAAGCAAGGACGGAAGGGGGCGCACGAAGCCCTGTGGCACATGTGATGAATGTGCCGTGAAGAGATTCCAGGTAGACAAACTCTTGCCTGATGCCCGTTTCCTCGGGCAGAGTCAGGAGTTTGAGAAGCGGTTCGGTAAATAATGTGTTCACCCACACGAAACACGGATGTAGGTTACTGTTGTCCGAGTTGGGTGTCTGTTGGAAGAAATGGGTGGTCATACATCCGGTGTCGCAGCAGCAATGTTCGCTGCAAGGGCCCTGATGCTGGCAGCACCCGTCGGACGGCAGGTCGTTTTTCATGCAGATTATGCCGTCTTCGTGGTGATGATGGGGAATGACAGGTACTATCAGCATAATCATGCTGATGAAGAACAGAAAGTATGCAATGTACCTTTTCGTTTTCATCCCTCTCTCTTTGATTGGTCGCAAAGATAGAAGTTAATCACTTAACTGCCAAACCCAAGATGCTAAAAAGCCTTGAATAAATCATTTAATCCTTCGCTCATACTGGGATGCGTAAAGATGAAATCCCGCAGAATGCTGTAATGCAAATCATTCTTCATGGCAAGCGATACTAAATTAATGACTTCGGGCGCATCGATACAAAACAGGGTGCAGCCTATTATGCGTCCCGTATGTGCGTTGACAATGGCTTTCATCATACCGTCTATCTGCTGCAAGGTACGGGCACGCGGTATGGCGGCAGCCGGCAACCGGGACACTTGAAGCGAATAACCGCGTTTTACGGCTTCCTCTTCGGTCATGCCGATATGCGCCAACGGCGGATCTGTAAAAATGACATATGGAACCGGAATCCTGTCATCGGTTTTTCGCTTTTTATTGCCGAACAACCGGTTGGTGATAATGCGGAAATCATCCAGGGATAAATAGTCATACAAGGCTCCGCCTCTTACGTCTCCCATAGCCCATATATGCGGGGCGGTGGTCTGAAGATGTTCATTGACGATGAGAGCTCCCCGGGTGTCGGTCCGTATGCCGGCTGCGTGCAGGTTGAGGCCGTCGGTCATCGGTCTGCGTCCGGTGGCAAGCAGCAATGCGTCTCCTTCCCAAAAATAGGGGGTATTGTCGGAATTGTCCGTATAGGTCAATGTTATGCCATCGGCAGTGTCGTATACGGACAGGGCATAGGCGTTCAAACGTATCTCGATGCCTTTCCTTTTCAGAGATTCTAGCATGGATTCCGCAATGTCCCGGTCGGCTTTGGGCATAAAGCGGCTGCCCGTTTCCAATAACGTGACTTTGCTTCCAAACCCCGCATACATGGTGGCAAACTCCATTCCGATAGCGCCGGCGCCGAGAATGAGCAGGTGCCCGGGAAGTTTGCTCTGTTGGAGTAGCGTTTCGCTGGTGAATACATGCTTGCTTGCGTCGATTCCTTTCACGGCGGGCAGGATAGGGGTAGCTCCCGTATTGATAAAAACTTCCTTTCCTTTAAGGAGAATTTCCTTTTTATTGTGCGAGACGACCTTTACCGTATCGTCAGATACAAAAGATGCCGTACCGTCATACAACGTAATATTGGGGTGCTCCTTGATACGCTCGTGATTCTTGTCCCGCAAGAATGATACGAGCTTGTTTTTCCGCCTTATGGCGAGTGCATAATATTTGGCCTGATTGCCGTAGTCGTCCCGGTAGAGCCGTTCGGCCTGTTCCGATTCGTAAATCAGCGCTTTGGTGGGTATACACCCTACATTCACACATGTTCCCCCGTACATCTGCGGAGAACGTTCGATGATTGCCACTTTCCAGTTGCGGTTGGCGAGTTCGGCAGCCAGCAGTTTTCCGCCTTTGCCGAACCCTATGATGATAGCGTCATATTGTTTCATTTCATTCGTAATTAGAAATTTGTGGCAATGAAACAATAGGAACTGTTTGTTTGTTGCGGGAAGTAAGTTAATGAAAGTTTACCGTTCCAGTTCGCGAAGCGAATCCATTTTCTTCTTTTCGAGGAATTCATAGATGCCGCTCAGGTGCTCAGTCACCCGCTTGTTGCCGAACTCGTACACTTTGCTCACCAGTCCGTCCAGGAAGTCACGGTCGTGGCTCACAAGTATCAGTGTACCGTCGAAGTCCATGAGTGCCTGTTTCAGAATATCTTTGGTCTTCATGTCCAGGTGGTTGGTAGGCTCGTCCAGAATTAGCAGGTTTACGGGTTCCAGCAGCAGCTTAATCATGGCAAGGCGTGTGCGCTCGCCACCGGACAGCACTTTCACTTTCTTCATGGACTCTTCCGGTCCGCCGAACATGAAAGCTCCCAGCAGGTCGCGAATCTTGTTGCGGATTTCTCCTTTGGCTACGTCGTCGATGGTTTGGAATACGGTCAGGTTCTCATCCAGCAAGGATGCCTGGTTTTGGGCGAAATAGCCTATTTGTACATTGTGTCCAATGGTAAGCGTTCCTTCGTGTTCTATTTCTCCCATAATACATTTTACCAATGTGGACTTACCTTCGCCGTTCTTGCCTACGAAAGCCACTTTGTCGCCTCTCTCTATAGTGAGGTTGGCATTCTTGAACACGACATGGTCGCCGTATGTCTTTCCTACGTTCTCCATAATCACCGGATAATTGCCGGAGCGCGGCGAGGGCGGGAATTTCAGCCGCAATGCCGAAGTATCTTCTTCGTCCACTTCCAGAAGTACCAGCTTTTCCAGCATCTTGACGCGGCTCTGCACTTGCAGGGTTTTGGAATAGGTTCCCTTGAAGCGCTCGATGAATTCTTTGGTTTCGGCGATGAACTTCTGTTGGTCGTCGTATGCCTTTTGTTGCTGTTCGCGCCGCTCTTTGCGGAGCTCCAGGTATTTGGAGTAGTTTACTTTATAGTCGTAGATTCGTCCCATGGTCACTTCAATGGTACGGGTCGTGATGTTGTCTACAAATTTGCGGTCGTGGCTGATGACGATGACGGCTTTCCCGTTGTTGATAAGAAACTCTTCCAGCCATTGGATGGACTCGATGTCGAGGTGGTTGGTAGGCTCGTCCAGCAGCAGTACGTCAGGTTTTTGCAGCAGCAGTTTGGCAAGCTCGATGCGCATGCGCCAGCCACCGCTGAAATCGCTTGTCTGGCGGTTGAAGTCCTCTCTGGTGAATCCGAGGCCGAGCAATGCCTTTTCAACGTCCTCTTCGTAATTGGTGGCGTCGATGGCATAAAACTTCTCGCTTAGGGCAGACACCTGTTCGATAAGCTCCATGTAACTGTCGCTTTCGTAGTCGGTACGGGTCTCCAGTTCCTTGTTCATGCGGTCTATCTCGGCTTCCATCTCGTGCAGGTGGGCAAAGGCCTGTGCCGTTTCCTGAAAGACGGTACGTCCGTCTTCCGTCATCAGATGCTGGGGCAGATAGGCGATGACACAATCTTTCGGTGCGGAGATTTTGCCGCGGGTGGGCTGCCGCACTCCGGCGAGTATTTTAAGTAATGTACTTTTTCCGGCTCCGTTCTTTCCCATGAGGGCGATACGGTCTTTTTCGTTGATTACGAAGGATATGTCACTGAATAAGGTTGTGCCGCCGAATTCTACGGCGAGTCCGTCAATAGAAATCATTATGTCGTTTTTAAAAATAAGGTGCAAAGATAATGCAAATATATTATTTTTTATACCTTTGTCTCGGACAAACAATAATACAGGTTATGGAAATCGATAATCAATCGGTAGATTACCGTCCGCTCATCCTTGTTGCGGAAGACGATGATAGTAACTTTAAGTTGATAAAGGCTATTATAGGGAGAAAGTGTGAGATAATGTGGGCGAAGAACGGTGAGGAGATTGTCTCTTTGTTTCGTGAATACCGTGACAAGGCGGATGCAATACTGATGGATATTAAGATGCCTGTAATGAATGGTTTGGAAGCTACGCAAATTATACGCCGGGAAGGCGGAACATTGCCTGTTATCATGCAAACGGCCTATGCTTTCTCTGCCGACCGTGAAAATGCCATAAAGAGCGGCGCTTCGGAAGTATTGGTAAAGCCCATTACATTGAGCGCCTTGCGCAACTGCTTGAGCACTTACCTTCCCCGACTGGAATGGTAGGCTTTCCGCAATGAAAAGATAACTGTATCTTAGGGCTTGTGGAAAAACATCCTCACAAAGAATTCTCAAAAGAATGCTGAACAAAAATTAAGCAGGTTCTGAACAAAATTTCTATTCTTCTGTTAATGAAGTCTAACCAAAATTTAACGGAATGAATAGTAAACTGCGCTTTTTGTTAATATCACTGTTTATATTCTTCGTGGCAGCATTACAGGCTTCTGCAGACGGTGATATCCGTGTATCGGGCGTTGTGATGTCGGAAGGAGAACCTTTGCCGGGAGCATCGGTATTGGTGAAAGGTACTCACAACGGAACGGTAACTGACGTTGACGGGAAATATACCCTTACCGTACCGGCGGACGGTACGCTGGTCTTTAGCTTTATCGGACTGAAAACCACAGAACAGAAAGTCAATGGACGCACAGTTGTCAATGCGGAATTGCTTCCGGACAGCGAACAACTGGATGAGGTAATGGTGGTGGCTTATGCCACTGCCAAGAAGTATAGCTTTACGGGAGCGGCTTCCACGGTAAAGGGGAGCGAGATTGCCAAGATGCAGGTGTCCAATGTGTCGCGTGCGCTCGAAGGTACGGTTTCCGGACTTCAGGCAAGTGCGCCCAGCGGCCAGCCGGGTACGGATGCTGAAATACGTATTCGCGGTATCGGCTCTATCAATGCGTCGAGCGCCCCGCTTTATGTGGTGGACGGCGTCCCTTTCGACGGTAGCATCAACTCCATTAATCCGGAAGATATAGCTTCGCTGACGGTACTGAAGGATGCCGCTTCGGCTGCTCTCTACGGTTCGCGGGGAGCCAACGGTGTCATTATCATAACCACCAAGCAGGGACATACCGACTCGAAAACCACGGTCAGCATCAATGCCAGCTTCGGTGGTTCCAACCGGGCTATCCGCGATTACGACCGTGTTGGAACCAATCAGTACTTCGAACTCTATTGGGAAGCTTTGCGCAACCAATATGCTCTGAATTCGGATAAATATACTCCGCAGACCGCAGCTGCCCAAGCCTCGAAAGACCTGGTAGGCAAGCTGATGGGCGGCGGCCTTAATCCCTACGGACCCAACTATCCGCAACCTGTAGGTACGGACGGCAAACTGCTTGCCGGCGCTACTCCGCTTTGGAATGTGGACTGGCAGAAGGAAATGGAACAACAGGCATTGCGTACGGAAGTCGGATTGAATGTTTCCGGTGGCGGAAAGACCAACCAGTACTATTTCTCGGCCGGCTATCTGAACGACAAGGGTATTGCCCTTGAGTCCGGCTACCAACGCTTCAACTTGCGTTCCAACATTTCGAGCGAGATAACCCGTTGGTTGCGCGGCGGTGTGAATATGAGCTATGCCCACTCCATACAGAACTATCCGGTTTCGTCCGATGCCAAGACGAGCAATGTCATTAACGCCGGACGTTTAATGCCCGATTTTTATCCTGTGTATGAGATGAATGCCGACGGTACATACAAACTCGACTCGGAAGGAAAGCGGATTTACGACTTCGGTTCCTACCGGCCGTCGGGCGCTACAGCCAACTGGAACCTGCCTGCAACCTTACCCAATGATAAATCCGAGCGTATGCGGGACGAGTTCTCCGGACGTACTTTCCTTGAGGTCACTTTCCTTGAAGGGTTGAAATTCAAGACCAGCTTCAACTTCGACCTGATAGACTACAATACGCTGGATTATACCAATCCCAAAATTGGTCCTGCCGTCAATACGGGCGGCGGAGCAAGCCGCGAATATACCCGTACCTTCTCCTGGACATGGAATAACATCGTGACCTACGATAAGACTTTCGGCGAGCATCACTTCAATATCCTTGCCGGACAAGAGGCTTACTCTTACCGTTACGATGTGTTGCAGGCGGCACGAAGCAACATGGCTGTGCCCGATATGCCGGAACTGGCTGTCGGTTCGCTTGTAACCGCAGGCACGGGCTATCGCATCGATTATTCACTGTTAGGCTATCTTATCAATGCCCAATATGACTACCGGAGCAAGTATTTCTTCTCCGCTTCCTACCGCCGCGACGGTTCCTCGCGTTTCGCACCGGGTACACGCTGGGGCAATTTCTGGTCGTTGGGAGCTTCGTGGCGCATAGACCGCGAAGCGTTCATGCAGAATACCGCCGACTGGCTTTCCGCCCTGACCTTAAAGGCCAGTTATGGCGCGCAGGGCAATGACAACCTGGGTACGTATTATGCCAGCAGCGGACTGTATTCTATCGTTTCACAGGCAGGTGAGAATGCTTTGGTGTCCGACCGTCTTGCAACGCCCGATTTGAAATGGGAGACTAACCTCAACCTCAATGTAGGTATCGACTTTTCATTGTTCGATAACCGTTTCTCCGGTTCGTTCGATTTCTTCCAGCGCCGTTCCAAAGACCTGCTGTATTCCCGTCCGTTGGCAACTTCCCTGGGTTATACTTCTATGGACGAGAATATAGGTGCTTTAAAGAATACGGGCTTTGAAATAGACCTCAAGGGAACGCTTATACACACCCGTGACTTTATGTGGCGTATGGGTGTCAACCTTACGCACTACAAGAACGTGGTGACCGACCTTCCGCTGAAAGACATGCCCGTTACCGGAGTTACCCGCCTGAAGGAAGGGCGTTCGGTCTATGACTTCTATCTGCGCGAATGGGCAGGGGTAGACCCGGACAACGGCGACCCGCTGTGGTATAAGAACGTGAAGGATGAGCAGGGCAATATCACCGGACGCACAACCACCAATGACTATGCTCAGGCTGATTATTACTATGTGGACAAATCCTCGCTCCCTAAGGTGTATGGCGGGTTCAACACCGCTTTCTCATACAAGGGTTTTGAGTTATCCGCCATCTTTGCCTACAGCATAGGCGGTTATATCGTAGACCGTGACGTTACGATGCTGTGGAGCAACGGAAGCAATCCGGGACGTGCCTGGTCTACCGAGATACTGAAACGCTGGACGCCGGAAAACCGCTACACGGACGTGCCGGCCCTGAAAACAGTGTCCAATAACTGGAACTCCAACTCCACCCGCAATCTGTTCAACAATTCGTATCTGCGGATGAAGAACATCACGCTGTCCTACAACTTCCCGCAGCCGTTGATAAAGAAAATCAGCCTGAACAGCCTGCAACTTTTTGTACAGGCGGACAACCTGCTGACTTTCTCCAAGAATCAGGGACTGGACCCGGAGCAGGGCATCACAGGACTGACCTATTACCGTTATCCTGCCATGCGTTCCATTTCGGGCGGGCTTAATGTTTCATTCTAAATCACTGTTAACAATGAATACTTTCCTTAAAAATACAGCAATCCTCGCAGTGGGATTATTATCCGTCTTGTCCTCGTGCAGCGGAGACTTTCTCGACAACAAACCTACGGACGCCGTAGATTCGGGTATCGTCCCCGTACCTTCCAATGCCGGACGTATCTTCAACGGTGCATGGTATAACTTGTTTGAGTACAGCAGTACGTATGCCAATATCGGCTATCGTGCCCTGATGTTGCAGGACGACATGATGGCGGACGATGTGGTGTCGCGTCCGATGTATGGTTTCAACTCATCCTACCAGTTTAACGATGTGGGGATGCCGGCCAACAACCGCACCGCATTTGCCTGGTATCTGATGTACAAGACTATCGACAATTGCAATACCGCCATTTCCATTACCGCGACCGGTGATGATAATACGGCCGATTTCCGCCATTCCCAGGGGCAAGCCTACGCTTTGCGGGCTTTCTGTTATCTGCATCTGGCTCAGCACTACCAGTTTACTTACCTGAAAGATCCTTCCGCACCGGCTGTTCCTCTTTATACGGAACCTACCGCCTCTACGACAGAGCCCAAAGGGAAGGCTACCCTGGAAGAGATATATACGCAGATATTCAAAGACCTGAATAAGGCTAAGGAGCTTCTTGAAGGGTATGTCCGTCCGGACGACAAATCCAAGTTCAAACCGGATGTAAGCGTTGTCAACGGATTGCTGGCACGTGCCTGTTTACTTACCGGACAATGGAATGAAGCCGCCGGGGCTGCACTTGAGGCGGCTGAAGGATATACTTTGATGACGGATGCCAAAACGTATATGGGCTTTAACGACATATCCAATACCGAGTGGATGTGGGGGCATCCCCAATCTGTGAGTCAGTCCGACGCCAGTTATAATTTCTATTATATTGATGTGGTGACTCCTGATGCGTATAACAGTTTTATGGCCGACCCGCATTTTAAGGACATTTTCGAAGCGGGGGATATCCGTCTGGAGCTGTTCCAGTGGATGCGCGAAGGCTATTTGGGTTATCGCAAGTTCCGCATCCGTGCCGACCAGACCGGTGATATCGTCGTGATGCGTTCCGCCGAGATGTATCTGATAGCTGCGGAAGCACTGGCTCGTGAAGGACGGTTGGAGGAAGCCGTGAAGCCGTTGAACACATTGCGTAATGCCCGCGGACTTGCCGATTATGACCTGGCAGGCAAGACGCAGGAACGGCTTGTCGATGATATTCTGCTGGAACGTCGCCGCGAATTGTGGGGTGAGGGATTCGGCATTACCGATATTCTCCGTACGCAACGTTCGGTAGAACGCATGCCGTTGACGAAAGAGGAAGCGGAGAAAACGTACGATTGCTGGCAGCAGGGAGATACTTATAGGGAATATAACCCCGAAGGTCATTGGTTTACTTCCTTTCCCGACGGAACGAAGTTTGTGCCAAACAGTGTGTATTATTTGTATGCCATTCCGGAAAAGGAGACGAATGCGAATCCTAATCTATAGGAGAGGTGTGTTGGGTAGTGATTGATGTTTTTTTAGGCACGGATTACACGGATTTATTTTATTCTTTTTCCGTGTAATCCGCGTAATTCTGCGTAATCCGTGCCTAAAAATAGTACCCTGAATAGTGCGTAACCGGCATATCTTCAGATTTGTTACTCCGTCTTCTTACTTTCTCTTTCCTGCATTTTGCGTTTCACGAACTCAATCTTCAGGTTGGCCTCTTCCATATTCTTCTTGATTTCCGTGATGGAAGACAGCAGTTGTGCCAGTTCATAGACAGCTGCCACCGCCTTGCGGTCGTTCGGTGTCATGACAGTGGCATAGGAACGTTCGCCAAGATAGTGTACGCGGATATTCCTGTCTCTTATACACATCTCCGAGCCCACGAGACCCTAAGACATCTC